>Ga0307380_10003270_pt1 | contig 22478 bp, 19 predicted proteins | sample UN3MG_FD_202239 | JGI IMG/M metagenome (GOLD analysis project Ga0307380, IMG submission 202239) | Soil microbial communities from Risofladan, Vaasa, Finland - UN-3 | ecosystem: Environmental > Terrestrial > Soil > Coastal area > Acid sulfate soil | place: Finland: Risofladan, Vaasa | collected... | reverse complement strand
CTGGTCCCCTGTGTCACGCAGCCGCGGATCGAGGTGCCCGCGATGGCGGAGATCGTCATCGAAGGCTACGTCGACCCGGACGAGGAGTTGATTCTCGAAGGCCCCTTCGGTGACCACACCGGCTTCTATTCACTCGCCGACTACTACCCGCGCTTCCACGTGACGGCGATCACCCACCGGCGCAAGCCGATCTTCCCCGCCATCATCGTCGGCAAGCCCCCGCAGGAGGATTACTGGCTCGGCAAGGCGACCGAGCGGATCTTCCTGCCGCTGTTGCAGATGCTGATTCCCGACATCAGCGACTACGATCTGCCGACCTTCGGCTGCTTCCACAACTGCGCGTTCGTGAAGATCAAGAAGGAGTACCCATACCACGCTCGTCAAGTGATGAGTGCGATCTGGGGTGCCGGCCAAATGGCATTCACCAAGATCATCGTCGTGGTAGACGAGCACGTGGACGTCCATAATCAGGACGAGGTGCTCTTCCAACTTTGCAGCAACGTGGACCCCAAGCGCGACATCATGTTCGTCGACGGCCCGCTGGACATCCTCGACCACGCCGCCCCCGTCTGCGGCGCCGGCAGCAAGATGGGCATCGACGCCACCCGCAAAATCCCCGGCGAAGGCCAAATCCGCGACTGGCCGGACGAGATCGAGATGTCGGCGGAGATCAAGGAAGTCGTGACACGACGATGGAACGAGTACGCGCTCTGAGTTGGTAATAGTCCTGCACGGGTTCTGGCGCGCCGTTGATCGCCACGGCTACCGTAAGCCGTGCATTCGGAATGGGCCTCCGGTTGACCTCGTTCGACATGCCGCCGTCTCGCTTCGGGGCCAGCCACCTTCGCTCTGCCGAGCGTGCATCGTACGGTGGCGGTACGCAGAAACAAGCCGGGCCGCATTCGGCGAAGCCGCAGTGGTACAGGACCCAATCGTTGGCTACGTACGCATTGAGGGTAGAATGGGAGGGCATTTGGTGAGGAATCTGAGATTTGAGATTTCAGACAAGAGACCTCGGCCGGAGGTGAAAACATGAAGTACAAGCGTTTCGAGGAGCTGCCCGTCTGGCAGGCGGCGATGGAGCTTGCCGATCGCATCTTCCGCCTCGTGGATGACCGCAGCTTCAACGGCCGCGGTGACCTGCGAAACCAGCTTCAGCGTGCCGCCACTTCCATCAGCAACAACATCGCCGAGGGCTTCGAGCGCGGCACGACGCAGGAGCTGCTCACGTTCATCTATTGCGCTCGAGGCTCGGCCGGCGAAGTACGCTCAATGCTGATCCTTCTGGAGCGCCTGCCATATTTCCAGCATCTCAAATCTGAGATTTCAGATCTCAAATCGCTCGCCGAGTCGATCTCGCGACAGATTCGCGCCTGGGCCGACTCGCTCCAGGACTCTGATATCAAAGGCCAGCGCTACCTCTCCGAGCGCGTGCGGCAGGAGCACGAACAGAAACGCCGCGCCACCGCCTTCTTGACCGAACTCGATCGAATCCGCGCGCAGTCTACGCACGCCGATCGTCCTACCAGCGAGAGTCCTTCATCAAGTGCTTAGGCCCGCCATTGACCGGGCTACCGCGCCGATGTACGAATCAGACCCGGCGAGACCGCCCTGTAGTTGGCTTCCGCACATGGTGCGATCGTGGAAAAGCTAGCCCGGTACCTGAATGTCGAACAGACTAGCGAAGAAATAGGCCACCTGGCAGACCGGCTTGGCGTGACCGAGTTCGCCCAAGTACGCAACCTCGAATACGTTTCTTCGCCGTACGAGCTGTATCCGCTCGCTCCGCGCGTCGCGCCGCCGCTGGAGCGGATCGTCGCCTTCGCCGTCGATATGGACGGCACGAGCACCACGACCGAACCGCTCGCCCTGCACGCCCTGGAATACATGGTCCGGCGGATCACGGGCCGGATGGACCCCGCCACGTGGGCCGGACTCGACGAGCAGCTCGATCACCCACACGTGATCGGCAGCAGCAACTTCCGCCACACCGAGTTTCTCGTCACGCGCTACCGCGATCAGTTGGATTACGCCGCGTTGCGCCAGGCGTTCATCGAAGCGGTCTGCTGGACGTTAGCCAACGTGCGCGACGCGCAGCGCGTGCGCGATGTCGCTCGTGACGCCCGAGCTTGTGGTCTGGGCGACCTGCTGGACGAGCGCGGGTTCCAGGAACTGACTCAGGGCGGCACCGTAAGCGCTGACCATGTGGGCCAACTTGTCGCCCCGTTCGTGCGCCGTTTTGAGCGAGCGTTTCGGTGTGACCATTCCGGGGTGCTGGTCAGTGCCGCACTGGACATCTACTACGCGCGCTATCACGCGATCCTTCAGCGTATCGAGCGCGGCGAGGGCGGACGGCTGAGCCGTGAGCTGCTGCGCCAAAGCGGCCAACGCCTGGTGGAGCCCATGCCCGGCTACGGCGTGTTCCTCGCGCTGATCAAGGGCTGGCTCGGCAACGACGCCGATGGCCTATACGAGGTGCTGCGCAGCGAGCTGCTCGCTCACCCGCAGCTTGGCTACACCGCCGCCCAGTTGGACGCGTACCGGCCACGATTGGCACGCCTCGCGGCGCATTTTCAGCGGCAGCCGGCGAAACTCGCGTTGGTCACCGCGTCGATCCGCTACGAAGCCGAGGTGGTCATGCCCGAGGTGATTCGCCGGGTGGCCCAGCGCGTACGAGCCTGGCCCATCTCGGCGACGTGGAAAGAGCAAATCACCACTCATCTGGAAGACTACCGCGCCGTGTTTGATGCTTTCGTGAATGCCTCCGACGTCTGCGAGCACCGGCTCAAGCCGCACCGTGACCTGTATAGTCTCGCGCTCTACCGGATGTCCGTTCCCAAGTCGGACTACCGTTTCTGCGTGGGACTCGAGGACACGGAACCCGGCATCATCGCACTGCGGGCCGCGGGGATCGGTTGTGCGGTCGCACTGCCGAATCGGGATACTTCTCGTCAGGACTACTCCGCGGCCGCGATGGTCATCCGGGGCGGTCTGGCGGAACTGATCCTTGTTCATAACCTGCTGCTCTCCGAGGACGTGACGAGATGAGCGCGGGGGACAACTGGGTTATTACCAACACTCGTCACGACGCGCATACGCTCGCGCAGCACAACAGTGTCTTCACGATATCCAACGGCTACCTCGGCCTGAAGGGCAACTTACAGGAGGACTGCGACGGGCACCGCCCGGTCACCATCATCAACGGTGTGTACGACGAACTCGATATGTTCAGTCTGATTCGCGCGTCGAAGCATGAGCGTCCCTGGCTCGATCCGGACCACTTCGATACCGCGGGCAAGAGCCCCGCGGTGGCAAACCTGCCGGACCCACTATTCATGCGCGTGTTCGTCGATGACCGCGCGGTGTCCCTCGGCAGAGGACACGTCTCTGCATTCCGTCAGGAATTCGATCTGCGCTGTGGCCTCTATCACTATACGTACGATTACAACGACGGCGGGCACATAACGCGTATCGAAATGTGGCGTTTCGCCTCGCTGAAACACGCCCACCGTGTCTATATGCGCTGTCGCGTGACGCCGTTCGAAGATGGCGTTCCCCTCCGCATTCTCAGCGGCATCAACGCGCGGGTGCACTCGAACACGACGCATGAACGCCAGTTCTCGATCATGAGCTTGGAGACCGGTGCAGGGCCAATGTGCCGGCTGCACGTCCGTACGAACGCCCGCAGACATGACGTGTACATGACCGTGGTCAACGGATGCCGCGCGGGCGCCGGCCCACGGAGTATCCGTGGCAGCGCCGAGCATGACGCGGTCTATACAGCCTTCGAGTCTACTTCGAAGGCCGGCCAGCCGCTCACGATCGATCGAATGATCCACATAAGCTCCTCGGAGGATCGGCGCCATGGCGATCGCCTGCCAGACGACGACACGCCGGAGCAGGACCAGCTCGACGGGTTTGACAGGGCCCTCGAAGAACAGCGGGCGATCTGGGAGACCATTTGGGACCGGGCTGACGTGCAGGTTGACGGCGATGCGAACGCTCAACTGTATCTGCGCTTCGCTCTATACCAGCTACTCGCGGCGGCTCCTCGTTTCACGGATAGACTGAGCGTACCGGTTAAGCTGCTCACGGGCGAGCACTATCAGGGAAACACGTTCTGGGATACGGACCTTTACATTGAGCCGTTCTACCTTTCCGCGTTTCCTGAGCTGGCGCGGACATGCCTGACCTTCCGCCATATGGGACTCGAGCCGGGCCGCCGGATCGCGCGCGAACTAGGCTATGAAGGTGCGAAGTTGGCCTGGCAGGCCGGGCCGTACGGTGAGGAGTGCCTCGGCAAGTGGTATCGCTTCGCGCGGACGAACATTCACATCAACGCTGCCGCGGTCTATAGCCTGATGCAATACTACTGGGCGACCGGTGACGATGACTTCATGCACACACGTGGCATTGACATCCTGGTCGCCTCCGCGCGCTTCTACGCCTCACGGGCAGTCTACAACAGCGCGCGCGACACATACGAGATCCATGATGTGGCCGGGCCGGACGAGGCACATTGCCGCAGCAAGAACAATTTCTACACCAACTATCTGGCGGTGCGCACACTGCGCTGGGCCGCGGATGTACTGGCAGGTCTGCAAGACGCGGATGCTGATGGGTACGCCGACGCCGCTCGGCGCCTCGGACTCGCGGACGATGAGCCCGAGCACTGGCGCCACGTAGCCCAGCGGTTGACGCTGCTGTTTGACCCCCACACGAAGATCTACGAGCAGTGCGAGGGCTTTCACCAGCTTCCAGCGGCGCCGGCCGACTTATTGGAAGGCCGGCAGGAGTGGTTCGTCCCGTTGGCACCGTACCGGGCGCTCAACCAGCCCGACGTCGTGATGGCAATGGTGCTGTTCCGCGACGAATTCCCGGAAGACGTGCGGCGCGCGAACTGGGCGTACTATAAAGACAAGAGCATGAACTTCTCGTCCATGAGCTTCGCGGTCAACGCGATTATGAGCGCTGACGTCGGCGAAATGGACGAGGCATACCGGAGCTTCATGATCAGCGCCGGGATGGACCTGGACCAATCTCTGACCGGTCGCGGCGACACCCACGCCGGCCTGCACGGCAGCGCGCTGGGCGGGGCATGGATGGCGGCGGTATTCGGCTTCGGCGGGGTCCATCTGTGCGAGGGCGGACTGCGGATCGACCCGAAGCTGCCGGCACAGTGGGAGCGGCTGCGGTTCAATCTGGTGCTACGCGGCGAGGTGGTGAAGGTGTCGATCGACCGGAATGAAATCAAGCTCGCGGCCGGGAACGAGCGCGGGCTGGAGCTTACCGCGCGTGTCGCCGGTCAGGCGGTCACGCTCCGCAGCGGGCAGACGCAGCGGGTGCGCTACCGATCGTAGGCCGGCCGGCCAAGTCGGCATTGCGCGCAGCACAGTCACGACCAGTCTTGCCCACTTACCACACGTAGTTGACTACAGAACCGTCCGGCGATGGTGACACGAGGGTAGCCGCGTTTACGCGGGCGGGCCGCGCCGGTGCGTCCGACGAATGCAGCGTCAGGCGAGCGCTGCCCGCCGCCGAAATTTCGATCGGCTGCTCCGGCGGCGCGTGCAGCGGGATGCGGACGATCGCGCGGGTGGTGCAATTGACCAGCGGCGCGCCGTTGCGACGGGCTTGAACGCCCTTGTCCAGCTCAACGTCGTAGACCGCCCCGCCGAGGCGGACGTTGCGGATACTGGCATTCGGGAAGTTGAGCGAGCCGATGCGTAGCGTTGCAGGGGGCTGCAAATCGATAAGCTCCTGGATCGCGATGAACGCCAGCAGACCACCCCAGTGGTAAAGGCGCGCGGCGTTCCACACGTCGCCGCCGGCGCCGGTCTCGGCGTTGTAGTTTTCGTAGACGCCGCCGTCCTCGCGCCAGTTGCGCATGAACATCTCCAGCCCCTTGTGGGCCAGCTCCGACGCCACGTCGTCGAAGCGGTAGCGCCGCAGCCCTTCGGCGACGAGGAAGTTGAACGGTCCCCAGATGCGGCCGCGCCAGTAGTCGTTGTCGGGATAGGCGGGGTCGTTGCGGGCAATCGAGGGGATGACGTAGTGGCCCCAGAACTCGTTTTCGTTCAGCAGGTGTTCGCGGATCATGCGCTCGGCGCGATCGTGTGGTACGACGCCGGCGATCAGGGGCAAGAACGAGGTCGGTGACCAGCGTTTCGACAGTCGGCCGTCCCAATGGCGGTTGCAGTAGATGCTGTTCTGCTCGTCCCACAGCAGATCGTTGATCCGTTGCCTTATTGCCTTGTATTCCTCGCGGTACCGAGCTGCGTCGCGGTGCTTGCCGAGGTATTCGGCGATCGCGGCCAGCGACTCGCAATCCAGGGCGTAGTAGCTGCTTAGCCCGACGTCGTCGAGCTCGAGCGTGTTGGTCTGCTCGTTGAACGGGACATCGTCATACATCGGCGAGTTGTCGAGGCCGGATTCCCACTTGGCGGCCTGCGCGCTGTGTCGAATGTTCGTTTCGTCTGTGCACAGTTGCGGGTACTCGTAATACGGCTCGCGGTTCGAGCCCCACTGCAGCAGCCCCTTGCCGTTGCCGTCGCGGTTTTTCATCCAGAACCCGTGCCAGCGCCGGAGCTGTCGATAGACCCTGGTTAGCCAGGCGCGATCGGGCTGCGGCGCCTGGGTCTTCCAGATCAGGTACGCCCCGATGGGCGGCATCGAACGGTCCAGTGAGGCCGCCCCATGGGAGACATAGTAGTTGGGCACGAAGCCGAGCTCGTCGATCGCGGCGTTGACCGCCTCGAAGTTCAAGCGGGCCAGCTCCGGCGATTCGTATGAGACCAGCGCGCCCAGTAGGTACGTGTCCCAGCAGAAAACGGCCACGCCACCCCAGTCGTAACACCAGTCGCGGCTGACCGGCGACGAGACAAGGCGACGGTGGGTGTCATAGAGCGTGTTCCAGGCGACGGCCTGCATCATTGCCTCAGGCGCGTCGGCCAGGGTTCCGTCGCCGACCAGCGCTTCGGGCTTGCGATCTACCGGTGTGGTCGCGACCGCTGAAGAGCCGCTGGCTTCAGCCCGCGCGGCTGCAACAACGCGAACGGTCGCTGCTTGTCCGGGCTCGCCCGACGCAAAAGGCTCGTTAATGTTCAGGAAGTAATCGCTCGGCCACGCGGCCCCGCCGAACTCGACCCGGCAACCGGCAAACAGGCCCCGTGTCGGCGATTTGATGGTGGGTGGCGTGTCAGGCGGCGTGACGAAAACGAAGACCACGCGTTGCCGCGTTTCCACCAACGGGGTGACGGTCAGGTCGAGCGTCCCGCTGTAATCGCGCGCCTCGACACGGTACGGCGTCTGCCCGGCTTTGAACTCGAGTTCGGCGGGCAATCCAAGCGGCGCGTGCGGGCCGAGCCGCGTCACGTCCGTCCAGCGGAACGTGTCAAACAACTTACCCGGCTTCCGGCCACCCGCCGGCGCCGGAACGTCGTCGTCCCAAATCGCAAACAACAACGCGACCTTCACTCGCCCCCGGTCGAGATACACGAACCGGTTGAACCCGCGAAAGTCCCACGTATTCCAGCCGGTGGGTTTATGTACGGTCGCCATATGCCTACCGCAGAAGGTATGTCAGGCTCCCCAGGCATCCCGACCCTACAGCGAGCGGGCGCGAAACTCACCTGGCCAGCGTAACCGCGGGCGTGCGGAACTGCAAAGCCGCGCCTTTCTAGCGACCCGACAAGCGCCTGTCCCGGCTGGCGACCGGTTCGTGCAGGCACGCGTGGATCTTTTGCGCCGGGTCTGCGCGATCATCGCCTGGCGCGTCTAGCGAGCCCCCGGGCCAAGCCGGTCGCCCGGCCACCATGGCGGACGATCGGCCGGTACGCCCATTTGTTCCGATTCAGCCCGGCTGGTGACGGGGTGCTCGGCCTACCCCGAGGCAGCCATAGGCATGGCCGCCGGAACGCGATGCAACCTGCCCACGGTTCCCCCACAGGGACGCGAACCACACCGATTATAAAGATATATAGGAGACTCCTGCCACCGTGACACAGTCTTGAGCTATACTGAGTATATAGAGGAGCGGTGGGTGTCTGACCGCGGACTGTAGACCCGGCTGCTTTTCACACCCCTCCCGGATTCTCCCCAAGGATCGGCCGAAGGCCAAGCCTGCTGAGTCGAAGATTCCCCTTTGAGCTAGAGACGCCTCGCCCGCGTAGTTGCTGCCGACCGCGCGCGGTTTGTCGGGCTCGGTGCTCCGGGGGCGGCATAAGGGGCGCGCAGGCAGACGCAGCGCCCAGTAAGGAGTTGAGGCGATGTTCTGATTCGGCATGTAGTCGTTAGCTCGTCCGTTGTTAAGTACAGAGTTCCCAACGGGTTGCGTGTAGAAAAGCGAAACGCGCTTCAAGCGCGACATAAGGAGATTCACATGACCACTAAAGCTTGGAGAATGGGGGTCGCTGGCGCCTGTGCCGGCACCGTAGCGTTGCTCGCCATCCCCGCCCTGTTTGGGTGGGTCGCCAGACCGCAAACTGCAGCGGCGCAAGAGCGGAGGGGCGCCGAGACTCCCCCTGCTCGTGAGGTAACGCTGACCGGTCGCGTGATCGACCTGCACTGCTTCATGGCCGACCAATACCCGACCAAAGACCACGCAAAGTGCACGGCGGACTGCATCCGCAATGGTGTTCCGGCCGCCCTGGAGACGCCGACCGGCCTCGTGATCCTGGGCCAGGGATTGAGCGGCCCTACAAAGACCCTATTGCCGCTAGCCTTCCAGCAGGTAGAGGCGCGTGGCAAGCTCTACGAGAAAGGCGGCCTCAAGTACCTGGACATTACCTCGGTCACAAAAGTGTCCGGCAAGCCCAGGACCCCAGGGGAGCCCGAAGAGCCCGAAGAGCCCGAAGAGCCCGAGGACCGCCCGCAGCCGTAAGTAACGTTGCGGCCGTCCCCCGCAGAGCGGGGCGGGGCGCGTGGCGACCCGCCCCCCAGCAATGGATCCAACTGGGTGGCCGGGTGTTGCCACGCTGGTATGCCCCGGCCATCCAGAACCGTGTCCCGTATCCCGGGACAGTCACTACAACAAGGAGATTTGACGATGGTATCAACACCCGACAAAGGCAAGAGCACGCCCGGCACCAAGCCGCCGTTACCGCAGAAGTCGCCCATACCGGGCCGGACGCCGGTAAAGAAGCCTGGTGCCCCGCCGCCAACCGCCAGGCCGCCCCGTAAGTAAACCGCGCAACGGCCCAAAGGACCGCGGCGCTTGACCAGGCCCCGGGGCGCGGGTCCGACCGGCAACGGCTGGACGCGCCGACCCGCGCAAACAACTGCCCGGCCGCACTTCGCGTCCCGGGAGCCCCGAATACAACGCGTGAGGATCAACGTGAAAAGCTACTGGCGAGCGCTGGCGCTGACCGCCCTGGTCGTCGGACCGATCCTGCTGGTCGCTCTGGCCGTCCGTCTGTTCCTGCCGGGTCTGTACGCTCACTAGACCGACCCGAGTGCCAGGGGCAGCCTGGAATCGGGGGTGTGCCTCGTCCGGGGAGAGGACGGTGGAGGGCGCCACGGGCAAGCTCGCCTCCGGCGGGGCTGTCCGCGCACACCCCGTGCGGGCATGCTTGAGCAACGGACCCGCAACATGTGCAGCACCGGTTCGGAGCTGCCCTCCAGTTGGCACTTCCTTGGCCCGGGATGTGCCTATCAGCCAGCCAGAGCGTTTTGATGTCGCGTCAGTCTCCCACAATCTCCGGAATTCGCTTGATGCGCGGGTCGGTGAAGACGTCCGTCTCGTCGCGGCTGGTGCTGGAGAACTCCGAGACGATCGCACCCTCGTCGCCGGACTGGAACCAGTGCAGCGTGTCCGACGGGATCGTGTGCTGGTCGCCGGGGTTCAGCTCGATCTCGTGGAAGACCGTGTAGTACTTCTCGCTGCCGGCCGGGACGCGGGCCTTCGGTGTCGGCGTCGGACCGCCTTCGGTGTACAGCCAGACCTTGCCCCAGCGGCAACGGAAGGTCTCCATCTTGCCCGGCTCGCCTGCGACCGGCGGATGGCGATGCTCCGGACACGTCTGCCGCGGGAACAGAATCAGCTCTTTGGCACAATAGCGGTCCGTGTTGACGTAGACGACCAACTCCAGCCCGGTACGCTCCAACTCACCCAGGCCCAATTCGGCGACCTCGATGTTCTCGATCCCTTTCGGCGTCAGGACGATCCCGGCGTTGTTGAGCATTTCCGCCGCCCGGGCTTGCGCCCTCTTGACTTCACTGCGTTTGATCATGCTGCTCGTCCTCACTCAAGAGGGTCTCCAGCGCCCCAATCAACGGCGGCAGGTCCGTTGTCAGGGTGTCCCAGACGCGGTCGAGATCGACGTCGAAGTAGGCGTGAATCAAACGGTTGCGCATGCCGACGATGCTGGGCCACGGGATCTGTGGACACGAAACGCGCGTCTCACCGGTGACCTGGGCCGCGGCTTCGCCGATGATCTCGATGCAGCGCACGAGGGCCAGCGCCAAGACACGATCTCGATCCAGATCAGCCCGCTGGCGCCCCTCGACGAACGTTATCGCCTCGCGGGCGGCGTCACGCATGTGCTGGATGCGAATGCGGTCAGCGGCGTTCATAACAAGTCTTCGCTTCGGCCACGACCTGGTCGCGGAAATAGCGGCTCAGCTCACCAGCAGTGCGAAGGTCCACCTTGCGCCGGAACAATTCGCTCAGCTTGGCTTCCATCTCCGCCAGGCGGATCAGGCCGACTCGAACCCCAGGCTCAAACTCGACGAGCAGATCCAGATCGCTCTCGGGGCCAAAGTCTCCGCGCAGCACGGAACCGAAGAACGCGAGCCTGCGAATGCCATGCTGCCGACAGAACGCAGCTACCTGGTCCCCCAAAACCTCGAAAAGCTCTGTCCCAGGACCGATCATGACAACAGACTCCGCTGGTACCACAGACCGGGCGGCCCCGTCTCCTCCATCGTAGCAGACTGTACGGCGGCGTTGTATGGCAGCAGCAGCATCGTCCCAATGCTCGCTTGTCAGGGCGGAGGGCGGCTTATCCCACCCATAACCTCCACGCTAACCGTATCGGTGGACAGCGTCCAGGAACGCAGCGATGTTCTCACGCGGGATGTCCGGCTCGTCGATGTCGTACGCCGGGCACAGGATCAGACCGGCCCGTCCCAGCGTCTCGGCCCGCATTCTGACGTCATCGTGGATCTGCTGCGGAGTGCCCAGGCTGAAAGTCGTCTGGCCGCCGACAGTACCCCACAAGGCGAGCTTGGAGCCGTACTTCTGGCGCACACTGCGAGCATCCATGTACTCCGGTTGGAGCGGATTGAGCGCGTTGACGCCGATCTCGATCAAGTCTTCCAGAATCGGCTCGATGTAGCCCTCGCTGTGGTAAAGCACACGGAGGTCCGGCTTGACGATGCGCGCTGCGGCGATGATCTCCGCCATGCGCGGCTTGAAGAACCGCCGCCACAGGGCCGGGCTCATGAACATCGTGCCGGGCATGCCGACGTCGTCGTCCAGGGCCAACACGTCCACGCCGGCGCCGGCAAGTGTCTGGGCATTGCGTCGTGCCAGGGCCGTCAGCCGATCGAGCAAATAGTCCGCCCACTCGGGCCGCTCCACCATGTCGAGCAGGAAGTTCTGCAGGCCGCGCAGCCGCCAGGCCGACTCGAACAGCTCGCCGCCCAGGTGCGGCAGGTTACCGCCCACCGCCAGCCCGCGGGCGTGCCAGTCGGCAACCTTCGCGTGCAGACGATCCGCCGGGCGCGGACCGCTCGCGTCAGGAAACGGGAACTCCCGCAAATCGTCCAGCGTGCGAGCATGCATCAACGGGTTGCGTGCTTCCGGCGATTCGGGGTGGTAGCCCCAGCGACGATAAGTGAGCACTTGGCCCGGCGAGCCCAGCCGCGTGTCGTAAGGTAGCTTCTCGACACGCTTCGCCAGCGCCTTCTCCTCCCTTGACAACGGCAGCTCGACAAAGTGCACGTCTACCAGGTTGTCCCGACGGAGGCTCCGCGAGACGAGACGCTCGAGGTGAACCGGATAGAAGGCCAGCGCGCAGGGGACCCGGTCGGGCGTGCCCCCGTCCAGCGCGGTCAAGACTCGTTCCCGCGGGCTCATCGTGCTGCCGGCCCTCAGCGCTGCCAGTCACACGTCGGAGAGCGGACGATCATATGCGCGAACGTGCTATCGAACACGCTTGGCGGCGGTTTTTGATCCGCGTGCCCGCGACAGGCGCCGTGGGACGCGGTGTCCGAGGGCAAGCGGATTGCGGGGCCGAGCGGATTCTGCACAATGTTCGGCTGTAGCGCGTCGAGGCGGAGTGTCCGCCGCGCGATACGGGATCAGCAACTTGCCTCGAGGACACGAATGAGTGTGCTATCGCAGATTGCGCAAGCCGTCATCGATGGGGATGAACAACAGGCTCCCAAGCTGGTCGAGCAAGCCCTGTCCGACGGCGTCGCAGCCAAAGCGGTCTTACAGGACGGCCTGTTGGCGGGCATGACCGAAGTGGGTCGGCGCTTCCGCGACGGGGAGTTCTTCATCCCTGAGGTGCTCATCGCCGCCGAGGCGATGAAGACCGGCATGGAAGCCCTGCGGCCGCAACTGGTCGCCCAGGGAGTCAAGGCCGAGGTGACCGCGGTCATCGGCACCGTCCGCGGCGATCTACACGACATCGGCAAGAACCTCGTCGCGACGATGCTGGAAGGGGCCGGGTTCGAGGTCGTCGATCTCGGTGTGGATGTGTCGGCCGACAAGTTCGTCGAAGCCTGCCAACAGCGATCGGTGCAACTGGTCGGCATGAGCGCCCTGCTGACCACCACCATGCCCGAGATGGAAACCGCCGTAAAGCAGTTGCGGGGTAAGCTGGACCCACCGCCCGTGATCATCATCGGCGGGGCACCGGTGACGCAGGCGTACGCCGACCAGATCGGAGCTGACGGCTACGGCCGCGATGCCGCCACGGGCGCGGAGGTCGCGAAGGGGTTGTGCTTCAAGAAGGCGTCGTAGCGCGCCGGTCGCGAGATACCGATGACGTCTAAGGAACGCGTCGCCCGCACGCTCGCCCGCCAACAGCCGGACCGCGTCCCCATTTACGACAAGTTCTGGTTCGAGACCGAACGCGCGTGGCGGGAGCAGCTCGGCTGTCCGTTCGTGCTTCATCCCGAGCGGTCCAAGTACGACTGGAGCCAGGCCTCGCCGGAAACCCAGGACAAGACGCTCTGGGAAGTCTTCGACATGGATATCACCGAGGTGGCCTGGCCGGACTACCGCTTGCGGCTGGTCGAGCCGACGGTGGTGGAGGAAACCGACGAATGGGTCCTGGAGCGCGACGGCAACGAGGCCGTGCTCCGCTGGTGGAAGCACAAGATGGGCACGCCCGAGCACGTGGCCTTCGGGATCGATACGCCGGAGAAATGGGCGCAGGTCAAACCGCTGCTGACGCCGTCACGCGAGCGCGTGCGCTGGGAAGAGTTCTGGCCGCTATATCGTCGCGGGCGAGCAGCGGAGCGCTTCATCTGCTTTTGCACGGTCGAGCCGTTCGAGATGGTCAAGGACGTGCTCGGGCATGAGCTGATGCTCAAGAACATGCTCAAGCGGCCCGAGTGGATCCACGACGTGTTCGATACGTACACCCGCGTCGCCATCCGCATGTTCGAGCTCGTCGAGGCCGAGGGGATGACCTGTGACGGGGCCTTCGTGTACGGCGACATGGCGTACAACACCGGCCCGTTCATGAGCCCGCGGCACTACCGTGAGTTCCTGTTCCCCTACCACAAGCGGATGTTCGCCGAGTTCCACAAACGCGGCATGTCGGTCATCTTTCATTCCGACGGGGACATCCGGCTGGTCCTGGACGACCTGATCGAGGCCGGCGTGGACGCGATCAACCCGCTCGAAGCGAAGGCCAATATGGACGTGCGCGAACTGGCGCCGGTCTACGGCGATCGCCTGGGCTTCGTCGGCGGCATCGATGTCCGCGTGCTGCTGACCAACGACCCGGAGCAGATTCGTGCGGAGCTGCACTCGAAGTTGGCCGCGGCGATGCCGTATTATGGGTACATCTACCATTCGGACCACTCGGTCCCGCCGGGCGTGGAGCTGGAGACGTATCGTGCACTGTTGGAGGATGTGCGCGAGATCGGTCGGTACGAGTAAAAGCGAGATGAGCCGCGGGCTTCGTCGCTGGTGCGAGATTCCCATCTCGCACCCAGACACGCGGGAATCCTTTCCCGCCGCATTCATGGTGGGCACCAATGACCCGATATCGCGCTGGCGAGCACCTGCCTTACTTCTGCACGACCACCGTGCTCGACTGGCTTCCCGTTCTGATTGAAGCGCGTTGCATCGATCCGATCGTCGAGAGCCTGAGCTTCTGTCGTCAGACGAAAAGTCTGCAACTGTTCGCCTTCGTCGTCATGCCGAACCATCTCCATTTGATCGCGGCTGCCGGCGAACAGTTGCAGACCGTTATGCGAGATTTCAAGCGCTTCACATCGCGCACGATTCACGACCGCCTGAAAGCAGACGGCCGATCCACCGTGCTCCACTGGCTGTCGCACGCCACGCAGGCGGCCCGGCGGGCGCGCGGCGAGCTGGGTCTGTGGGCGGACGGATTTCATCCCCAGGCTATCGAGTCGCGCCACGTCTTCGAGCAGAAGCTGGAGTATCTGCACACGAACCCGGTCCGCAAGGGCCTCGTGCGATGCCCCGAAGATTGGTGGTATAGTTCAGCCCGGTGGTACGCCGGGCGGAAGCCAGTGTGCCTCCAGATGGATGAACTGGAGATTTGAGGCAGGAAGGGATTCCTGCTGGTCCGGGTGCGAGAAAGGATTCTCGCACCAGCGGCCGCGAGCAGGTTCGTGCGGAGCTGCGCTCGAAATTGGCCGCGGCGATGCCGTATCATGGGTACATCTATCACTCGGACCACTCGGTGCCGCCGGGCGTGACGCTGGAAACGTACCGCTGGTTGCTGGACGAGGTGCGTAGAATCGGAGTGTATGAGTAGGATGGCGCTTTCGTGCGACCTCGCTGGAGCCATGCCATGCGAACAACCGGCGTCGAGATTTCGCATCAAGGTGACATCTCACTGATCGGAAGCGCCGCGGGCCTGGTCGTCCCGACGTTCGCCTTCGCGCTTTGGGCGTGGATGAGTTGGTATAGCCAGCAGACACTGCCCGGCAGTGGCACGAGCATCTGGGTTCCTGATTTTGCATCGGTATGCCTTCCGCTGACTGTGTGGCCGATGGCCGCGATCAGTGCGCTGCTGCTGAATCGCCGCCGCGACGTCGAGACGCCCGACAGCCGACGCCCTCGATGGCCCTGGCTGATCCTGATGTCGCTTGCGGCTGGCTTCTACTTGCTGGTCCCACTGTGGTCGATGAGGGTCTGGAATTTCTGGTGGCGGGACATTTGGTCCTTTGAGGCCGGATTGGTCGTGTCGCTTTGGGCAATGTTGTACGCGGCGGTTTGCCTGCTGGTCCGCGCGCGGCTGCCCAACAGTCTCAGGTGGCTGCGCACCGGCACAATTGCCGCCAGTGTTGCATTGGCGGTCACGTTCTCGACGCTTCATATCATGAAGCCGTATTGGGTGTTCACGAAGCCGTATTGGGCGTCGTACCGACCGGTCACGAACGCGCTCATCAACTGGGTCGCCTCGGCCTCGGTCGTCGTAGCTTGTTGCGCGATCGGGGTTGGGTTGCTGCACCGGTTCTCGCTGCGTCGCGCGTTCCGCTCCCTGCACCGTGACTTTCCCGGTTTCCGTCTCGATTCTGCTTGTCCGCGTTGCGGGGCGGCGCAGGCGTTTCCAATCGGGCGATCCGAGTGTCGATCTTGCGGACTCGTCCTCTTCTTCGACATCGAGGAGGAGCTGTGCGTCAAGTGTGGCTATCGTCTGTTTGGGCTGCCGTCGGACCGGTGCCCGGAGTGCGGGACTCTGCGCGCACCGTCGCGAATCGCGGCGACGACAGCCAGCGAGAGTGAGGCTATGAATGGCCCATAAGCAAGGCGTCGTCCAATTTGCCGCCTTGAGAGCCGGGGTCGCTGACAGTCGGGCCGGTTCCGGTGCTCGTATCCGGCACATCGTCATTCCGAGCGCAGCGAGAAATCTTGCTGCGAATGCGCGTTTGCTCACGTTTGAGGCAAGATTTCTCGCTGCGCTCGGAATGACGCCGACGCGGTTCTTTGGGACACGCTCATGACCACAACGGACACTGACCATGACTTCCCGTGAAATCGTCGAACGCGCCATCACGTTCAACAACCCGCCGCGCTTGCCGCTGAAATTCGACGTGGTCGGCGTCAACGACTGCTACGACGTCTGGACGCACGATCCGACCGGCTGGACGTGGGAGTTCGAGGGCCGGCGGGCGGATGAGTGGGGCTGCGTCTGGGCCCGCACCGAAGTTTCAAACACGGGGCAGGTGGTCGGCCACCCTTTGAAAAACCTCGACGCGATGAAGGATTACGTGTGGCCCGACCCGGACGACCCCCGCCGCTACCGCGACTTCGAGCAGCAGCTCGCCGGGGCCGAAGACCGCTTCGTCATGTTCTGCTTCGGCCAGGGCATCTGGGAACGGCTGTACATGCTGCACGGCATGACCGAAACGCTAATGGACTTCTATAAGCGGCCGATGGAAATGCACGAGCTGATCGAGTGCATCCTCGATCATCACCTGCGGGTTCTCCGCAACTGTGTGAGGATCGCCGACAAACACCGGTTGGAAACCGGTGCCACAAATGATGTAGCGGCCGGGCCCCGTACCGGCCGTAGCGCCCGGTCGGAGGCCAGTGCCACACAGAGAATCCACGCGGCGGCGATGGCTGACGATTGGGGTCTCCAGGACCGGGAGTTCATCAGCGTCAAGCTGTTCCGCGAGTTCTTCAAGCCGCGCTACCAGCGCTGGTTCGACGAGATCAAGGCGGCGGGGCTGCACACCTGGATGCACTCATGCGGGAAGATCAACGACATTCTCGAAGAGCTGATTGGCTGCGGGCTGGAGGTCATCAACGCCCAGCAGCCGCTGGTGGTCGGCATCGACGAGTTCAGCCGCCGTTTTCGCGGACGGATCTGCTTCGAGTCGATCGTGGATACGCAGTCCACGCTGCCGTGCGGCACGCACGACGAGATCCGCGAGCAGGCCCGCCGGCTGGTCGATGCGTGGGGCACGCCGGCAGGCGGCTTCATTGCCAGCGACTACAACGACGCCGAGGCGATCGGCGTGACGCTGGACCGCCGGCTGGTGATGTTCGAAGCCTTCGCCGAGAAGGGCGGCTATCCAGATTATCGGACGACCCTTCAGCAAGCCCGCCACCAACACCGCGGCCATTCCTGGGGCCGGCAAACATGACCGCTCGGTCCGCGCAGGCTACTTCGGGGGCCACTCGGGCAGCGGGGCGTCGCCGACCGGCTGATGCTCCGGGCTCTCGGGAATGTACGTCCCCACCGGGCTGCCGCACAGCCGGCACGTGGCGATCATGGGGATTTTCGGCGGGCCGCCGTCGGGCGCGGGCTGAAGGTTCGGAATCACGCGCTTCTGGCACCGTTCACAGTAGAACCAGCTATAGGCGGCCCGCTCGCTGCAGTGCGGACACACCAGCGGCGGGGGCTGCCTGATTGGCGCACTTATGCGCGCCTCCTGGCGGCACGCGAGGCAGACGGCATGGACCGTGTACTCGTCCGGTAGAGCCGCTGCCCCTGCGTCGGCGCGCGAGAAGTACAGGTATGCCGCCAGCGCCAGCAGGACAACTACCGTCGCGCCAAGTACGAGACTCCTACGCGTCGAGGCGGGCATGCCTACTTCCTGTCCTCCGACTCATTGGGCAGCTTGCGCCACAATCTTTCCTGCGTGCGATAGGCCGGGTGCAACGCATCTGGGTAGTCTAACGGCACCCACTGCTTGGAATAACTAGGATACTCGGCCCAGATATTCCTGGAGCCCGGCGGCCCCCCCACCGGCTGTACCGCGCCGACCGGCCTGCGGTTGGCCCAGTCCCGCACGTAGCCGTCCTGCCCCGTCCAGTTCTGCCTGTAGATGTCCCCCCCGAAACGAAACGGGCACTCGTGCGGCAACCACGTGAAAGCCCGCATCGTATCGAATGTCTCCTGTCGCAGGCGGGCCGGCTCCGACGGGGCTCTGGGCGTCACCAAGTCCACGTGACCGTCGAGAAACAGCGCGTTGGCACTGAAATCGTGGCTGTGCCGCCAGCCAACGTTTGTTGCCTCCCAGTTGTTGTAGAAGTAGAGTGGGTCCGTGTGGTAGCCGAACAGCCTGCCCGCCATCAACCAAGCGGCGTTTATGGATCCGAACCAGCTCCACCATCCATCGACCGCGTACACCTGTCGGCTGGGATCCTGCTCAAACCGGTCCGCCTTGAAGTTGTAGTGCATGTGGATGTTCAGGGCGTAGCTGGTGCGCACGCCAGGCTTGGGCTGCTCGCCCACTCCCATGCGCTCGACAAACTTGAACCCCCAATCCTCACCACGCCGCCCCGTAACGTCGTCCGGGCGCTTGTCGGTAGGGCAGATTCCGACACGCCAATCCCCGATGGCGTCGACATCATAGAGCACGTCCACCCAGGTGAGCATGAACTCGGACCACCTTCGCGGGCAATGCCCGTCGTCCCAGGCGGGCCCGTAGCCGTTGTACTCGTTGAAGCAGTTCTGGATGCCGGTGCCGATCTGTCTGAAGTGCGCCGCGCACTTGGCGGTGCGGGCCTGCTCCTTGGCCGAGTTGAGGGCCGGTAGCAGGATGGCGATCAGCAGCGCAATGATGGCGACCACCACCAGGAGCTCGATGAGCGTGAAGCTGCGCGAGCCGTGGTTTGACGTAAGAGCCCGTGGAGATGCCATGGTCCGGCCCTCCGTTCGCCGGCCACCCGGCTCGCCGCGAGTGGGCACACGCCCTTCCGCAGACGAGCCTGCAAGGGTATAGCCCGGCATTATTGCTGATAACATGTTAGCTCGCGTCGCGCGGCGCGCCAAGGACTGTTGAAGGTTGCGGCGGGCGAGTTGGCCGGGAGCGCTTGTTTTATCGGACCATCGCCGAGAAGCCCCCCGCTCCGCCCGCAGACCCGATGTCCAGCTCCATTCGTGCGCGGGGCGCACTGCACCGGGCCGCTTTCGGCGCTTGCCGTTCGACGCCGCATGCGTTATCGTACTAATGTTGGGCGCACGAGCGGAGGCGGCGCGCCGTACGGAGGGGATTCCGGGGCGCGTGCTCCTGAGCTGTAGGTTCATGTCCGTACGCGCGCCACGCGCAACGCGCCATGTGCACGAGGCCTGTGTATCTGGTTCCCGAGTTAGATGGAGGTGAGAAATGCGACGGCTAACAGTTTTGGCAATTGCTGGCGTGTTCGCTGCGGCGGCGTTCGCGCAGCACGATCCCAACAGTGTCTGGCCGCAGTTCAAGGCCAACGACGCCAAGTCGGCATCGGTAGCGGCCCCCGGGCCGGCGGCAGTACTCGATTGGTACGTTGAGCCCGACGACCCCAATGGTGCCGGCACGATCCCCTCGCCCGGCGGCTTCACGCTCGACGGCGACGGCTACATCTACTACAAGAGTAGAGATGACACCGGTGACCGTGTGTATCGCCTCGACCCCGCGGACGGGTTGATCCTGGCTCAGAGCGTGATCTTTCCCGCGAACTCGGGCAGTTACGGTGGTGTGGCCGTCGGCATCGACCGCGTGTACACCACGATCTACAACGGTGTCGGCGACACCAAGATCGTCGTGCTCGACAAGACCACGCTGGCAACCTTGCACGAGTTCGATGGCGGAGGTTTGTTCCAGGGCCTGCGCGGAACACCGCTGGTCAGCAACATCCCGAACGACGACGGCCACTCGAACCTGTACGTGTACGACCGGAACGGCTTTGGCATTCACGCCGTGGACTCGGTCACCGGCGACGTGATGTGGTCATACTACAACATTCTTGGCGATACCCCCTTCAGCCAGGTGGGGCCGATGTGGCAGACCACGGACGGGCGCCAAGCCTTCGCCCACTTCCAGAACGTGGACGACCCCTTTGTTGGCGTGGGTCTGGCTCTCGCTGACAACGGCGACAACACCTACGAGGTGCTTTGGGAGAACGCCGGACCGCACTCCAAAAACTGGATTGGCAGCGGGGCGCTGAGCTTCGACGGCCACATTTATGTGACCACGTACTGGGACCTCCGCCTTGGTGTGCTCTGGAAGATCAATCGCGACGACGGTAGCGTGATCTGGGACGTGCCCTGGAGCGACGACCCCAATGACCCGAACGCTCCCGCGTACAACTACGGCTTCGGTCGTCCGGCCGTGGTCGGCAACCGCGTCTATTGCGGCGGCGGCTGGGGTCAGATCGTCTGCTACGAAGACCTGGGCAACAGCTACCAGCGTAAGTGGGAAATGCGGGATGACCTCGGCGAATATACCTGCGTGTCGGCCGCGGCAGATGGTGATACCACCTATGTCTACGGCTCGCGCCAGTCGGACGGGCCTGAAGTGGTTGTGGCACTGAGCGATGACGGCGACAGCTACACGGAGATCGGCAGGTACACGCTGGACTTGGCGACGGCAACTCAGTCGCTCTACGCGAACAATTCGTGCACGATCGACGCCAGCGGAAATGTCTACATTGGTCTGGGCAGGCCCGACGGTGGCAACGGCGTAGCCGATCCCGCGGCGATTTACAAGTTCAAGCCTGGGCTCCCGTGCGTGGGCGATCTGGATGGCGACGGCGACACCGATCACTCCGACCTGGGTATCCTGTTGTCAGACTGGGGTTGCCCCGGGCCGCCGGTGGTTCTGTACGACTCGGGCGGCTTCGAGGGGTATTCGCTCGCCGATTTGCCCGGTCAGGACGGCTGGACCAGCGCGACGAACCCCGAGGATCCGCAGTACACCTACGAGGAACCGGAGGTCGTCAACGACCCGACCGGCCACGGCATGGGTCACGTAGTCTGGTTCGACGCGCCAGACGGTTCAGAGCTTGGCTGGGTTGGTGCCGATCGCGATGCGCCGGGCAGTACCGGCGGAATCGTGACCGTCGAGTGGGACCAGTATCGTGACGACACCGGCGACAACTTCTGGGTCGCGGACGATATCAGCTACTCTGGCTGGTGGGCGATTCAGTGGGACATGAACGGGTCGGCTCACGCGTCCGGATTCGACGGCCCGGTCCCGCTTACCGCCGGCCAGTGGCAGCACGTCACCTACACGCTCGACACGGCTGCTGGTCAGGCTACCGTGGACGTGGACGGCGACTTCAACTCCGCTGGCTTCGGCGACACGATCATCGATGGGATCGAGTTCGAGCTGGCGGGAACGGCGGTCATGGGCGACGGGCCGGCGTATATTGACAACCTCGTGATCAGCGAGGTCCCGGGGTGCTCCGGCGACCTCGACGGCGACGGGGATACCGATCACTCTGACCTCGGTATCCTGCTGAGCGACTGGGGCTGCGTACCATAGTCAGCCGCGCTAACGTCGGTTTGAACAACAACGAGGCATGCACGGGACGGGCCGCCTGATCCAGGCGGCCCGCTCCTCGCGCCCGGCAAGCCGGCAGACGCGACGGCGACACCCCCCCCGCTACGGTTCGGGCGGCTCGTTGAGGCGTGCTTTTCGGGCGGTGGTCAGGTTCGCGTACAGCAGCAGGTTGCGCAGAATGCGGCGGGAGGTATCGTCGTCGTAGCCGCGGCAGCCATAAACGGGAGTGCCCAGCAGCCCCGTGCTCACGTCCAGCGGCGAGTAGACCACCCCCCAGTGGCGTTCGAGGCGGTAGCCTTTCAGCAGCGGCAGCTTCCGGCCGGCGCCGGCGGGGCGGGCCACCCGCCGATAGCCCACCGAGCTCAGCCGGGCGGCACCGTCGATGTTCTTGCCGGTCAGAATGGGGTCGTCCTCCGGGATGATGTGCGGTTGGAGCTTGAGGGCGTCGGTCACGTGCCGCTCGAAGCAGTCGAGGAACTCGCGTGAGCCCCCGGCCGCGTCCGCCAGCAGCGTCCCTCCGCCGGTGACGAAACGGCGCAGTCCGGCCAGCTCGGCGGGGCTGAGCTCGAACGCCCGCGTACCAGTCATGTAGGCGACCTTGACCTCGTCGGTGTTCAGCGCGTCGAGCGGGACGCCGGACGTTACCAGCAGCCGCGTGGCCGACTGGTTGTTCATGTAGTTCCGCAGCCGCGACCAGCCGTACGGCTCGACGTCCCAATATCCGTCGTACTTGACGCGGGCGACGCGAACGGTGCGGACGATCTCGACCTGCTCGAGGGGGATCTCGGGGGTCTCCAGGCGGCTGCGGAACGAGGTTTTGTCCGTGGCATACAGGTAAATGTTGAACCCGAGCTGGAAGTCCTGCTGGCCCTGGCGGACCTGGTAGCGGTTCCAGGCCTGGGCGATGTCGCGCGTGCAGATGAGCATGAGGGTTCGCAGGCCATTGTGCACCTCCAGCATCGGCGGAGGGTCTTCGACCGGGAAATGCACCTCGCCGCTGATCAAGGGATGGTCGTCCATCACCGGCCGCACGGGAAACTCGGGGA
>Ga0307380_10003269_pt1 | contig 22483 bp, 21 predicted proteins | sample UN3MG_FD_202239 | JGI IMG/M metagenome (GOLD analysis project Ga0307380, IMG submission 202239) | Soil microbial communities from Risofladan, Vaasa, Finland - UN-3 | ecosystem: Environmental > Terrestrial > Soil > Coastal area > Acid sulfate soil | place: Finland: Risofladan, Vaasa | collected... | reverse complement strand
ATAAATCTTTTCCCGTTCTTCTAAACTCAAATGATTATATTTTTTCCCCATCAAAGTACACCTCCTAACAGGTGGTTATTATACCCTGAAACCTGTTAAATGGTGCACTTCGTTTTAGAACTCAAGTACCATCTTTAGAAATTGTTGAAAAGATCGCCAGAGTTCTGAAAACCTCGATTAAAACCTTTTTCTAGACCACTACTTCTGGGGCTGGACTTTGGATAGTTTTCCGGTATCCTCCTCCCAGGAATGACCGATTTACAGGCCGAAACACAACAACCCGTTGATTATTGCCTATATGCTAGGAAATCTTCTGAGTCTGACGAACGACAGGCAATGTCAATTGACTCCCAAATTAAAGAAATGAGCGATCTTGCCCACAAAAACAATCTCTTTATTAAAGACATTTACAAAGAAAGTCATTCGGCCAAAGAATCGGGCCAAAGACCTGTTTTTGCGCAACTTTTAAATGATATTCGAAACAAGCAATTTACCGGGATATTAACCTGGGCGCCGGACAGATTAAGCAGAAACGCCGGAGACTTAGGGATGCTGGTAGACTTGATGGATCAGGAAAAACTGTTACAGATAAGAACTTATTCCCAGGTTTTTTCTAACAACCCAAATGAGAAATTTCTTCTGATGATTCTTTGCTCACAAGCCAAGCTCGAGAATGACCAAAAAGGAATTAATGTTAAAAGAGGTATCAGGGCAAAATGTGAGCAAGGTTGGAGGCCGGGAGTGGCTCCGTTGGGCTATTTTAACCGTGCCTTTGGCGGAGTAAAAGATATTGTGATTGATCCCGAAAGAGGGCCGATCATTAGGGAGATGTTTGAAAGAGTGGCTAAAAATGGAGATAGTGGCAGAACCATAAAAAGATGGCTCGATGGCGTCGGATTTACAAGCCGTCAGGGAAAAAGCGTTGCTTTAAGTCAAATATATTTGATGTTAAAAAATCCTTTTTATACCGGCAGATTTAAATACCCAATCAAGGACGGTCAATGGTATCAGGGGAAGCACAAACCTTTAATCAGCCAAGAATTATTTGACGATGTTCAAAAGCAATTAGTTACCTGCCCAAAATCAAAATGGGGCGGGAAAAAGATTATTTTCAAAGGGCTTTTTAAATGCGGCAGTTGTAAAGGCAATATTATTGGAGAAGAGCGGTTTCGAAAAAGAAAGTGGGCAGAACCCAGAAGACATGTTTACTACCACTGCGCCAGACAACTCAATCGTTGCGCCGAACGTTACATCAGCGAAGAAAAACTAATAAAGCAGATTTTAAGATACATCAATTTTATGAATATCGCTCACCCTAAATTTCTAAAACTGACTGATGAATTAAAAATAAGTGTAAAGTCATACTTGAAAATCAGAGAGGAAATTCTCTACGAGCAAGATATTGACCCCAATAACACGCCTCTAGATGTAGTGAATTTTGCCAGACACATCCTTTATAACGGAACTATTCAGGAAAAAAGAGATTTAGTAAAAGCTCTTGGAAAACCAATGTATATCCGCAATCAATACATCGCTTCTTCTTTGGATGGTTTTAATAAAACTCCTGAATATTAAGGCTGAGGTTGAGCAATTCCACCTTTCCTAGGAAAATAAAAAATTCTCACCCGAAGGTAATAATTCAGTAATTAGGGATCTTTTAAGAAACTGAATCACAAGGGCACGGTCACATGGGTGCACAGTCGTGCTGAGCAGGTCGGTCTAGAACCTTTTTATCCCTATAACTAATTATCTCACATCAAGACTAAGTAAGACAAATGGGACAGTATAAAAAAGGGGCGTCTTATTATATGATTAGTCTTCTTTACGTGACTTTATACAATAGTATTGTATAATAAACTAAATGCAACTTTCAAATACCTCAACTAAAATTCTGTCCGTGCTTTTTTCCAATCCAAATGACAGTTTTTTTATTAATGAATTAATACGGTATACCAGGTCTTTTCCAAACTCTGTTTATATTTCCTTAAAAACATTGGAAAAACAAGGAATAGTTGTTTCTCATCATGATGGTAGATTCAAATTCTTTAAAATAAACAACGATTACGAACATCTCTCTGAACTGAAAAAAATTATAGATAAAGGGTCAGGAAAGCTTTCTGGCAAAAAATTGGGATGGATAAAATTAGTAAATCGAGAAGGTGCTTATGCTTTTAACATGAGCGTCTGTATATCAAATAGAGATAAATTAGGGGGAATTTACGGTATTAATGTTCCAACTTATTGGTATAACAATTTAACTTCAGGGCTATATTATATCCAAGACGAAATTAATGATCTTGGGAAAAAGATAAGTGATCTTCTAGAAAATAACCCGGATTTTGCCAGAAAAGATATAGATAGTTGCCGGCAGGCAGCAAGAAACCTTATAGAGGTATCACACACAATATTTAAAACGAACTTAAAAGACAAAACTAATATTCAGCTTTACAAAATACTAGAATGTTTTTATTCCTCCTACCTTAACATATTTCCGTTCCTCACCACTCCTTTTGCGATTGAACGCTATTTTGAGAAAAAGATCAGAAGTATTTTATCTGACGAAAAAGTGTTAGAGGTATTGCTTTCACCCATGTATATGCGTAATGAAGAAATGGAGAGTATCCTTAAAATTGCTAGCTACGCCAAGGAAAAAGGATTTGATAAACATTATGATAGATTATTAAGTTCTCATTGGGAAAACTTTTGCTGGTTACCATTATTTTCTTTAAAAGCAAAGATATTACCAAGAGAATACTTTGCTGAAGAGGTTAAAAATATTCTCGGAAAAAAAGATCCCAAAAAAGAACTTTTAAGAATGAGGTCTGAAGAAAAAGAAAAAATCAAGATAGTTAAAAAAACTTTAGAGAAGATAAACGCCTCAAATATCTTAAAAAATCAAGTTAACTTTCTTCAAGAATACATGTATCTTCGCACTTTCCGTAAAAATGCTATTAGTAAGGCTCATTATTACCATCTACCTCTTTTATATGAAATCGCTTATCGGATGAAGATTACACAGGATGACATAAAATATCTAAGTTATGAAGAAATTTTTAACTGGTTACTATATGGTTATGGAGAAAAATTCGGATTTTCTCTAGAGGAACTAAAAGCTATAATCAACCAGCGTTCTTCTGGATGGGCGGTTTTGAGGTGGAGAGGCAGAATTAAAACTATTTGTGGAGCTAAAAATATTATTGAAACTATGGAACAATATCACATCGTCCATATGTCTTCTCCACAACAAAGAGTAATTACCGGAACTGTAGCTTCTCGTGGTAAAGTCCACGGACGAGTAAAGATTGTTGGGAATATAAAAGAGCTTAATAAAGTAGAGAAAGGGGACATTTTGGTTGCCAAAATGACAACACCTGATTATATGATCGCCATTAATAAAGCAGCAGCCATTGTCACTGATGAAGGAGGCGTAACTTGCCATGCAGCTATTGTCTCCCGAGAATTTAATATACCTTGTATCACTGGTACCAGAATTGCTACTAAGACTCTCTCCGATAATGACCTGGTTGAGGTTGATGCTTTTGAGGGTAAAGTGCGTATATTGGAAACAATCACAGCGCCTGAAGACGTCAAAATTCTTTCCGGAAAAACTATTTATAAAGGCAAAGTTAGAGGCATCGCAAGAATAGTTTTAGACTCTAGTGATTTCCCAAAAATAAAATCAGGCGACATCCTCATTACTTCTCAGACGACGCCAGAATATCTTTCGTTACTTTATAGGGTTAATGGTTTTGTAGTTGATGAAGATTCTTTAACCTCCCACGCAGTTGCTTATGGAAAAGCTTTAAGAATTCCTTCTCTAATGGGAACCCAGTATGCTAGAAACATAATTCATGACGGTGAACAAATTGAGCTTGATGCAACTTTAGGACTGGTTAAAAGATTAAACATAAATGAAAAAAACAATAATTAAATTTAACTCTGCTGGGCATACACTCTATGGAGTATTTGAAAAACCTGAAAAGAATAACGGTATTCCTATTCTTCTACTTCATGGCTTGACTAATTCCATGAAAGACTGTCCTCTCATAAACGAAGCCGCTATTGCCTTTCATAAAAATGGTTTTCCAACTTTTAGGTTTGATTATTATGGAAGCGGAAAAAGCGAAGGTGAATTTAAAGAAAAAACCTTTATGATTCTGTATAGAAATACTGTTGATGGTTTTGAAGTGTTAACCAAGAAATTGGGCTATAAAAAAATTGGAATTTGGGGAAGAAGTTTGGGGGCTATATTAGGAGCAACTATCAGTGACAATACCCATGTTTTTGCCTCAGTGTTCATCTCTTTTACTGTCCATACCCACACAAGTTTTTCTCGCTTTTTCAAAAAAGGTCGGCCTTATTCATTTCCTTTAAAAGGTACGGGTAAGATTAAAGGGACACCGATTCTCCCTTATCAGTATTATGAAGACACAAGTCAAATTGATAAACTTCAAGTACAACATTTATCTAAAGCAAAAAATGTTTTAATTATCCAAGGAACAGCTGATAAAACAATCTATAACCATACATGGGCAAAAGAAATTTACCGATTAGTTAAAGGGGAAAAGAAATTAGAATATATCAAAGGTGCTGACCACGCTTATAGAGGTTATGAAAAAACCGTTATTAATAAGGGCATAGATTGGTTTATAAATAACAAAACCTAAAAATGTCGTTTATTACCATATTTACGAGGTTGAGAGAAGATTTTTAACTGAATTTCTGTACGTTTATAACATCAGAACACTCTAAACAACTTCCGAGATTGTTCTAGAGGTTGTTCTACCTGATAAATGTTTACACTGAGCACTTCGATTTCACTCAGTGTAAACTAGCCGAAGTACCTATGGTGAGAGTAGCCGAACCACTATGTTAGAACCTATTTCACCTTCAATTACACACAGATTCCTGTTTTTAATTATTTAACTTCACCTAAATCAAGAATATAAAGTCCATATTTTGTTAAATCTTTTTTGCTCCAGTATTTTGTGGATTTTATGAAAATCTTTGACTTGCCGATCATAAAATTTGCCAGTTTTTTGTCCTTTTTCATCAATTTCGTGGAATCGTAAAATATCTCCTTTTTGTAGATCAAACTTTGCCAGTCTCGCTTCAAGCCTATTATTTCTGTCTTTTTCAAAATACTTGTCGGGTAAATGAAGATCAATAATTCTTGACATAATTGAATTATAACAATAGAAATTTTATTAAAAGATAATGTGTCTTTGTATACCAGAATACTTGCCTAAAGGTAGCTGTACTGGTTCAGGATAAAGCTGATAAATTCCTTGCGATAACAGTTTTGGATCGACTTTCTTTCCCAATCCAGCTCCATAGGCCATAATAATCAGATTAATTGCTGATCCCGAGTACCTGACTAAACTATGTTGGTCACCTGGAATTGTGACAACTCCCTCATAAGGATTAGGATGAACTTCTTTACCATTATTAAAAAAGGTCGTATCAGGTAGTAAAGGAACATGAAGTTCCATCCCGCCTACGTCCTTTGTTGCGATAAGTTTATCATCCTCAATTTTCACACCATGAATTTCATTGCCTGTATTTTTTCCTTTTGGTAAGTGTTGAAGCATAACAAGTAATGTACGTGGATGATCAGTTGCGTTTTCTATAGAAGTACTAGCTTTATCAAAAATATAATAACAAGTACCTCCATGGTGTGCCATGCCTGGGCCTTCAACTCCTGCAGTATCAGTAACAGAGACTTGCATTGTCTTTTCCCTTAATTTTTCTGCTGCTTCTCGCGGAGGCACAAGGATTGATTTATAAAAACTGAAAGGACGAGTTCCGAGGGTTCTTAATTCCGACACTAAGGTTTGAGCCAAATTGACTAGTTCATTTGCCCATACTTGCATATCATCAGGTGAAGTATATAAGGTGGCTATGTGTCCCTGATTTCTTTCAACAAATTTATTCGCTTCTTGTATAAAGGGGCCGAATAAATTTTGAAGTTCTGGTGAATAACCTGTAAAGAGCTCTCTCCGATAATTCATGTCTTAAGATTATTTTTCATTTATCGTATTATTTATTTAGCCAAGGTCTAGTTCATTGCTCAGGACATTCTACTCTTAATATTGTTCCCTCGACCCATACTTAATAAATTAAGTATTCGCTCATGATCTCCACAAGCTTTGCTTGTTTCGAGCTGGGGAACCAGGATTCCCTTCGATTTCACTCAGGGTAAACTTCTCATCCCTGCCAAAACTTCAACAATCCCAGTGCTAAAGCACTGAGCTTGTCGAAGTGCTGCCGGGCAGGGATTCGAACCCCGATACCATCCTCCAGAGGGACGTGTCCTACCATTAGACCACCCGGCAATATTTCTTATATTTTACCAATTTTTATGCTAAAAGAAAAACTTGACGATGATTTTTCTCCTGTGGCTAATTTTCCTTCTTTGGTTATAATTTTCCTATGTCTTGTCAAAAATCAATTGTCAATTTTTCTCCGGTAAAAAAATTTATCGGCAAGTACAACACTCAAATTAAAAAATTCGGGCCGCAAAAGACTATGCTTAAGTTTTTAAAAAGCAGAGGCAACAAATTTATCATTGAGAAACAAAGTCCTAAAACAGATAAAGTTTTAAAAAGAGAGCCGGTAGTTATTATTGCTAACCATCCTTTTGAGATTGAGCCGGCGGTGCTTATGGCTTCATTACCTTCAAGGAAGGATTCTTACTTGATTATTGACGCTGTTTACACCAATGTTTTTACCCAGCTTGATTCCTGCCTTATCCCTGTTTACATACAAAACAAAGTTATTGCAGAAAGAGGGAAGGGAATAAAAGAAGCAATTTGGCATAAACTCCACCCTCTGCCAAAATTCACCCGGGAAGAAGAACACAAAAAAAATATTAACAGCATAAGAAAGGCAAGCAGAAAAGTTACCCAAGGAGGCTCGGTAGCTATTTTTCCTTCAGGGCCTAAAAATACTAGCGTTTGGCATCCGGGCGTCGGTTATTTAGTTAAAGGCATATCGGCTGGGAATAGTTTTTTCTTGGTTAAAGCGATGATTAAAGGTACGTCTTATTTAGAGTTTTTGCGTTTTCTACCTAAGATAGGTAATCTTTTCCCGAGCTTTAAAGTTGTTTTTTCAGCCCCGAAAAAAATAAATTATCTTTTAGATTTTAGTCCCAGGGAAATTACTTACCGCTTGAAAAAAGAATATATAGACTGGCAAGCAGAAATTGAATCTGCCTAAGTTGATCAAGTTTTTTAAACCTGTTAGCATAAAGACACGGGAGGTTTATTTATGAAAAAGAAAATTCTTTTAATTATTCTTGCCGTTTTCCTATTGAGCGTAATCATTGCTGTTTTTATTACCAAAAAGCAAGCCGCTAAAAACCCCTATCAGCAGAAGGCGCCTTCAACACCAAAACGTCCTGAATGGGATACTTATAAAAACAAAGATAGAGGTTTTAATTTCCGTTATCCGACAGATTGGTTGTTTTCCATTATTTTCGATACGCCGGAAATGTTTGCTATAGAGCTGAGAAAAGAAGATTTCACTCAGGAAAAGGTGCTTGTTTACGAAGCGGAAATGACGCCTTCGTACCAGATAGGCATTAGCATTGAAAACAATCCTGATGGTTTGACTGCCAAAGAATACCGCCTTAAACAGTTTGGAGAAGGTTCTCGTAAGGAAGAGGAGGCAAACCTTAAGGAAGTAGAAGAGGACGGTGTTAAAGGCGTCAGGTTTTCCGAAGGTGCGGCGCCTTCTTCCGGTCTGGCAACCATGGTAATTTTTAGCCACAAAGACAAGTTTTACAAATTTACTTATATGGCCATGGCTTATCAGGAGACTCACGAAAAATATCTTGAAGTATTTGATAAAATTCTTAACAGCCTAGAGTTTGACTAGATGGATAGAGCATTGTTATTAAAATTTCTGGCCTTAATTCTTGCCTTTGTTTTATCAATTTATTTAGTTTTCCCAGAGAAGACAAGGGCTGCTAGTGGTGGAATCTTAGATTGTACAGATCCAAATAACTATCAACGTTGTTTGGATGCTTGCAAGCGTATTAAAGAAGCCTATGAAGGATGGATGAATGGTACCAAAACACCAGTACCTGCGCCAGAAGTACTAGAAAAAGCTCGTGCCCAAATCGAACGCCAATGCAATCCGGCTAAACCTGTTTCTGTAGATAGTAATGACAACGTTAATGCAGTGCCTGTAAATACTTTAACTCCTTCAGTACTAACACCAAGAGAAGAAGTTATAAAATCTGAACCTTCAAGTACCCCGACAGCTGAGTTAAATGAAACAATAAATGTTGAACAAAGAATTGGCCTTAAAGCATTTTTGACGCGAATAATAGACAACATAAAACAGTTAATTAAAAAGCTATTTAATAAATAAGATAACCTTTTGATCCCCTGACCTTACTCTCCCGATAGAAGGATCTACTTTTAATAAATTTCAATCGCCAGTACTCCGACAAGTTTACAGTGAGTTTATCGAACTGCTCAGTACAAGCATCAAATTGTAAAAGTGGGTCGGGTTTCCTAAAGCGTTGCCTTCGAGGAAATCTCATTTGACCAAGTTTTTTAAACCTGTTAGCATAAAAGCACTGGAGACTTGATAATAAAGAAGTTTTTTGGTAGTTTAAAATTCGACTAAATGAGTAGAGAACCTTTGTTAAAATTTCTGGCCTTAATTCTTACTTTTACTGCTGGTTTGGTTGTTGCCAGAGCTTTGCCCCAGTCAAAGGTAAAAATTGAACCAGCTACTGATGAGTCTTTGGAAACCGAAGCAGTCCGGCAAGCAGCAAAAAACAGCTGGCAGGAGTCAACTCCCAGCGCTGATGGTTCAGGTCTAAATTCAAAGGACGCTGCAGTTTCAGACACGAAGCTGACGATTAAAGAAGTCAGAGGGATTACCGCTGACAAACAAAAAGCGGAGACCGGTGAGCAAGTAAATTTTTCCGCCAGGATAAAAAATATCGGCTCCAAGAAGAAACACCTTACTCACCTTTGTTTTAATCATTCCGGCGGAGTCACTTTTGGGTGCACTAATGGCCCCAACGGCTTTAATTTGGATCCGGGTCAAGAGATTGATATTTCCAATTCAATGATGTTTGTCACACCCGGTGCTTATTCTGTTTGGTTAACCTGGAGTCAGGACAAGACCAATTTCTTAAAGCCACTTGACAGCAGTTTAGCTCAGGTTACCATCAACTGACTTTGACAAAGCTTAAAATTTTGTGGTTAGATAATCTTATGAAACGTGCAAAAAAGAGTAAACTAGCGTCAATAGTTTCTATTGTTTTTTTAACTTTAGTTTTTGTTTTTTTAGGTTTTAGGGACAAGTATATTTATCCCTACTTGGATTATCTTAAGTTAAATTCTCAGGAGTACGTGGGAGAGATAAGAGATAGAAGGGGTAGGTATGACGAAGCTCAAGATAAAGTAGTTTGGAATTCCAAAAAGTTAAAAGTAACACCTCCGCTTTCAGAGGCAGGTTTTGAAAAAGATGAAAAAGTTTTGGCTGCTGATCCCAATACCTGGATTGATATTAATTTATCAAGCCAAACTTTGTGTTTATTCCATCCTGGCGGTACCAATTGTTTTTTAGTTTCTACAGGTATGCCTTGGACGCCGACTCCGACCGGAACTTACAATATCTGGATTAAACTTGCTTCAACAACTATGAGAGGTCCCGGGTATAATTTACCCGGTGTTCCTTGGACAATGTATTTTTACCGAGGCTATGGTATTCACGGCTGTTATTGGCACAATAACTTTGGCCACCCGATGTCGCATGGTTGTGTTAACATGCGCAATGAAGAAGCCCAATTTGTTTTTGACCGCGTTTCCGTAGGAACAAGAGTAGTCGTTCATTATTAAAAAGAAAGATGAGGAACCTATGAAAATTAAACTGCTTTACTTGCTTTTTTCCTTTTTTATCTTTTTTGCGTCGGTTAGTTTAGTTTTTGCTCAGAATGAAGTTACTAAGCCGGCTCAGCCACAGGCTTTTCCGGTATCCTTAAGGCAAAGAATTCAAGAAAAAATACAAACCAGGACCCAAAACCTTGAAGAAAAAAAACAGGCAATCCAAACCAGGCATACGGAAAAAGTGAGGGAAAGGGTAACAAATATTACCCAAAAAATTATCGACCGTTTGCAAAAAAGAATTGATCGTTTGCAAAAACACATAACCAGATTAGAGGAAATGTGCGCCAAATTCAGGGAAAAGGGAGCGGATGTTACAGAAGCGGAAAGCAAAATCGTTGAAGCCAAAACTAATCTGGAATTAGCACAAACCGACCTTGAAACAGTTAAAAGCAAACTAACCGATCTTTTAGAAGCTGAAGACCCAAAGGCTGCTTTTAATGAACTTAAGGATTCAGTTGAACAGGTGAAAGATGACCTTAAACTTACCCGTGAGGCCCTGCATGAGGCAGTAAGTTTACTAAAAGTCCAAAAAGGACTTCAGGAGCAAGGAGGCGAAAATGTTGACTAAAATTATTTTAATTTCCTTTTTAGCTTTAGTCTTGACCGGTTGCACCGCTAAAATAAGTGAGCTGAAGGAACAAGTTCAAAATAAGGGAGTAGAACAAGAAGAGGTTGGAGAAGAGGCAAAAAAAGAGCCTACAGATATGTCTTTGGAGGAAATCGAGCAAGAACTTGAAGAAATGGATGATCCCGAAGTCGAAGCTGACCTTGAAGCTATAGATAAAGAGCTCTGATTTTGTTTTAGCCTGTCGATGATTATTTTAAATTTCAAAACCTACCCCAAAGCTACGGGTGAGGGAGCAGTTAGTTTAGCCTCTATTTGCCAAGAGGTAGCTTTGGAAACCGGAGTTAAAATTGCCATTGCTTTGCAACCAACGGATATTTTTCGGGTGGCTCAGCAAATTAAAATTCCCATTTTTGCTCAACATTGCGATCCGGCCAGCCCTGGTCGGCATACCGGCGCGGTCACCGCTTTAGCTTTGAAAAAAGCGGGTGCTTCCGGAGTTTTTCTTAATCACTCCGAACATAATTTTTTTAGCTTTACTGATTTGGGTTTCAGCATTGATCTGGCCAAAGGACAGGAACTTGAAACCTTGGTTTTTGTGAAAGACACTAAAATCGCTCTTAAAGCCGATCAATTTAAGCCAACTTATATGGCTTTGGAAGAGCCGAGTCTGATTAGCGGTGGTCAGGCTATGGTTCAACTGCCGGAAAATCATGAGTTGATAAGAGAATTTATTGGTTTGATTAAAGCCACTCCTTTAATTGGCGCCGGCATTAAAACCCGGGAAGACGTTTTCAATAGTTTGAAGTTGGGGATTAAAGGAGTGGTTTTATCCTCTGGTTTTGTTAAAGCGGAAAATCCCAAACAGGTATTACAAAGCCTTTGTTCAGCCTTTTGATGAAAGCCGTTGTTCAACGAGTAAAAAAAGCCCAGGTTTCAGTAGAAAACAAAATTGTCAGCCGGATTGGTTCTGGTTTCCTTGTTTTTTTGGGAGTCGTCGGAACTGACACTGAGACCGATGTCGATTGGTTAGCCAAAAAAATAAGTTGTCTGCGGATCATGGCTGATGAAAAGGCCAAAATGAATTTATCCTTAAAACAGGTAGGCGGAGAAATACTGGTTGTTTCCCAATTTACCTTGTGTGCGGACTTACGTTCCGGCAATCGGCCCAGCTTTATCATGGCGGCTCCGGCGGAAAAAGGGGAAAAGCTTTACAACTTGTTTATTGAGAAACTGAGATCTTTGGGTTTTAAAGTTATGTCCGGTGTATTTCGCAAAAAAATGGATGTAGAGTTGGTCAATGATGGTCCGGTAACGATTTTGCTTGATAGTCAAAAAGGTTTTTCATGATAGAATGAAACCAATGGCTAAGAATAAAAGCAGTTTACCTATTCTAAAATTTTTTACCCTATTTTTCCCTGTTCTGGTTTTGGTTATTTCTGTTCTGATGATCGTGGGTTTTACTTTATTTTCCGGTCCTTCCCGGCCACAAGTTGAATTAACGGCCAATATTACCGACGGCGAATTTAAACCGGGTGAAGGAATGGCTTTTTTCTTAAACCAGCCGGTGGAACCCTTAGCCTATGTTTTATCGGATCCGTTATTTCTTGCTGATGAACGGGTTTTGGCTGCCACCAATGAGGAAAAGTGGATTGAGATCAACTTGACCAAACAACGGCTTTATGCACATCAGGGTGAGGAGGTTCTTTGGGAATTTCCCATCTCTTCCGGTAAATGGGGCCGGACGCCGGCCGGTGACTTTAGGATTTGGGCCAAGTTAAAATATACGCTGATGCACGGCGGATCCCAAACAAACAATACTTATTATTACCTGCCCAATGTTCCCTATACGCAATACTTTTTTTCCGGCTACGGTATCCATGGCACTTATTGGCACAATAACTTTGGTCACCCGATGAGTCATGGTTGTATTAATATGTACACTCCGGACGCGGAAAAACTTTTTTATTGGACCGCCCCTTTAGTGCCCCAAGATCAATGGATAGTTTATCCGACAAGCTCGTCACCCGGAACCCGGGTATTAGTTCACGGCGCCGCGCCTTTGGAGTAATTGACTTTTAGCACTTTCTATGTTAGATTGCTAATATGGCTATTTTATTAAGAGATTCCAGAAGAGCGAGCGATACCAAAGTCGCTCCTTTAGTTCCTTTACGAACAGGAGTAGTTCTTCCCCACACAGAAGCCATTCTTACTTTTGGCAGGGAAAAATCAACAGCGGCAATTAACGCCGCTTTCAGTTCCAACCGTCTTATTTGTTTTGTTACCCAAAAAAATCCGTCCACCGCTGACCCGACCATAGATGATCTTTATCGGGTCGGTACTCTTTGTACTATTCAAAGAACCTTAAAGACAGATGATGAAATCAATGCTTTAGTTAAAGGTATTGCCCGGGTGAGGATTGAAGACATCCGTTCCAAGTCCCCATTTTTGCTGGCTACTATCTCCGAGATTCCGGAGATTACTGAGGCTTCGGATGAAATAACTGCCTTAACAAAGCATATTTCCGAAGTACTTAAAAAAGCAGTCAATATGGGCAAACCGATTGATTTCTTGGTTTTTATGAGGTTGATGTCCGGGGTTTCTCCGCAGGAATTAGCTGACCAGATAACTTCACTTTTAGACATTAAAGATTCAGAAAAACAACGTTTGCTGGAGGTAGCGGAGGTAAAAAAAAGACTTCAGAGAGTGGATAATTATCTTTCCCGTGAGATAAAAGTATTGGAGATAGAAAACTCGATCAAACTTAAGACTCAGAAAAAATTCGACAAATCAATGCGGGAAACAGTTTTAAGGGAAAGAATGAAAACGATCCAAAAAGAGTTGGGTGAAGAAGAGGAAGACAAGGAGATAATAGAGCTCAAGGAAAAAATCAAGCTGGCTAAAATGCCTGACGAGATAGAAAAGAAAGCCTTAAAAGAACTTGACCGTTTGGCTAAAATGCATATCTATAACCCCGAGTCCGGTTATATCAGAACCTATCTTGACTGGTTGATCGATATGCCTTGGAGTGTGAAAACGGCCAACAATGTTTCTATCGAAAATGCAAAAAAAATACTGGAAAATGACCATTATGGTTTGGATGAAGTTAAAGAGAGGGTTTTGGAGTATCTGGCGGTGATGAAACTTAAAAAAATAGCGCATAAAAATAAAAAAATCAAAAAACAAGAAAAAATGGTGGGGCCGACGATTCTTTGTTTTGTTGGTCCGCCTGGTGTGGGTAAGACTTCTATTGGTCGGTCAATTGCCCGGGCACTGGGGAGAAAGTTTGTCAAAATCAGCCTGGGTGGTATCCGTGACGAAGCGGAAATTCGCGGTCACCGCCGGACTTATGTGGGCGCTTTACCCGGCCGGATAATTCAAGGGATTAAGAATGCCGGTACCAAAAATCCGGTTTTTATGCTGGACGAGATAGATAAATTAGGAGTTGATTTTCGGGGAGACCCTTCGTCTGCTTTACTAGAAGCTTTGGATCCGGAACAAAACTCGGAGTTTTCTGACCACTATTTAGAGGTTGCTTTTGACCTTTCCGAAGTAATGTTTATTACCACGGCCAATGTTTTGGACACCATTCCGCCGGCTTTGCAAGACAGGTTGGAGGTCATCAGATTTTCCGGTTATACCTTTGATGAGAAGTTTAACATTGCTAAAAGGTTTTTGATAGATAAAAATTTATTGGCCAACGGTCTGAAAAAAACTCAAATTAAGATTGAGGACACGGTTTTGGAAAGGATTATCGAGCGTTATACCCGTGAAGCCGGAGTGCGTAATTTGGAAAGAGAGAGTTCTAAAATAATGAGAAAAGTAGCCACCAAAATCGCCCAAGGAAAGAAAAAGAAAGTAAAAGTTGGTTTAAAAGATTTAGATGGTTATTTAGGTCCAACCAAATTCAGCAAAACCATTGCGGAGAAAAAAGACGTTGTAGGCGTGGTTACTGGTTTGGCCTGGACCCAATCCGGTGGCGAGATTTTGTTTATTGAGGTAGCGCTTATGCCCGGTAAAGGCAGACTGATTTTGACCGGTCAGTTAGGTGAGGTGATGCGGGAGTCATGCAAAGCCGCCCTTTCTTATATCCGCAGCCATTGGGAAAAATTGGGTATAGGAAAAGATAGTACGCAAAAACTTGATATTCATGTTCACGTGCCTGAAGGCGCCGTGCCTAAAGACGGGCCTTCAGCCGGTGTGGCAATTGCGACCGCTTTGGCTTCGGCCTTAACCAAAAGAAAAGTCAAAAGAGCAGTAGGCATGACAGGAGAAATAACTTTAAGGGGCAGGGTTTTAGCTATAGGCGGGCTTAAAGAAAAAGTCATTGCCGCCCACCAAGCCGGACTAAGACAGATAATTTTACCTAAAGACAACAAGAAAGATTTGGTTAAGGTTCCGGAAAAAATCAAAAAGGCTTTCAAGTTTTCCTTTGTCAACTCCTTAAACGACGTTTTTAAAACTGCTCTTAGATAGAGTTTTTTTTCTAGAACTCATTCCAAAACCGTCATCCTAAACTTGCCTGCCCGCCTTTGGAGGGCCTGCCCGCCTTTGGAGGGTTTCAGGATCTTTCTAATACCTTGCAATCTAGTTTTCATAGTTTGCAATTATAGGTTATTTCTGCTAAAATCTTCTCTAAAGATTTTTTATTTTTTAGATAAAAAAAATGGTTCAAGAAAGAGTACCCGATCAATTAGCTCCAACTAGACCTATGTCGTTAAGGGCACCAGACCCTACTGCTTTAGAATGGCAAGTGAGATGCGAAGCTGATAAGGCACAGGTTATACGATATGATGGCACAGATGCTTATATAGCTGATCAAGTCAGGCCAATAATTGGAAGAGCTTTTACGCGATATACAAGTGATGGTAAAGGTAATGACGATAAAGGTGTACCTGTACCTTGGCAGCCAGATCAATTTGATCAAACTTATGGCAAGACAACCTATATAGTTGCTCAAGCAGAGAGTATTCCTTTAGCTGCTTTGAGGGTAGTAAAGAGCTGGGTACCTCCTTACAAACCCGCTATTGATGCCATGACTTTAATGACAGGTCACGAATGGCCAGATCCAACTAAAACAAGATTTGCCGAAGTCGGCCATTTTGCATTGGATCCGCGAGTAGACAAGCAAAGGGGTTTGATTCTTCAAAGAAAATTATACGAGGAGGTAATGAGGTTAGCGCAAGCAGAGGGATTTGCTGGATCAATATACGTTATTTTAGGCCATGTGAAAGGTTTTGTTGAAGAATCCGGGATTAAAGTCCAAGAGATTTCTGGCGCTTATTTAAATTGGGGGAACCATCCCGCAAGAGAAATTTTCGGGAAACACCCACGTTATTTTTTACCTGTTCTGTTTCCAGAATATAACAATAATGGAAAACCTTCGTCACCACCAAAACTTTATTATTATGGAGTATAAAATCCTCTAATTATTTTTCCTGCCCAAAATATTCATTTTTATGCCAACTCCAGAATTAGAACAATTATTGACAGACGAAAAAGTTAGGCCAAACGAAAGGCCAACTCAAGTATGTTGTTTTGATTTATCAGACCCTTTGTCTGTTGAGCTTTTACTATCTCATCTTTATGAAACAGAAGTTGTAATTGAAGGGGCACCTTCTAAAATGTTATTTTGGGCAGAAAGAGATAAGGAAGGGAAGGTTTCTTCTCCTCGACAAATTCATGTATTAGATACAGTTGATTCCCAATTAGAAAGACTTTTTTTAATCCAACATCCCAGTTTAATTTCTCGATACAAAAGAAGAGAACCAGAAGTTTTAGCCCAATTAGCAGCTTTCAGAACAGAAACATTAGGTGATCAACCAGCTAATTTTGGCGTTGCTTTCTATTACCCAAAAGAAAGAGTTTTACTTAGGAGTGTCGGTCCAGAGCTTGATAAAATATTAAGGACAGCAAGCAATAGAGGTTTGATTAGCCCCGAAGAACAAGAAAGGTTACGTCAATTCAATGTTTGTTTTTTAGGCTTGAGTGTTGGTTCCTCAAGTTTATACCGTTGGCAACAAGAAGCTGATCCGATAAGGATAATAGGCGGCGATCCTGATGGTCTTGAGCAATCCAATTTAAATAGAATTCTAGCTGGAAGGTGGGATATTGGGGAAAATAAAGCGGTTTTGGCAAAAGAGCAGGTTTTTGGTCATAATCCTTATGTTGAAGCAGAATTATCTTCCCAAGGTTTAGCTTTAGCGAAAAATGCGCAAGGTGTTGATATGGTACAGGAATACTTATTACAAAAGGCCCTTAATACTGTTGAAAGTATAGATTACTTACCAGAGGAGGCAATAACAGCAGTTTTGGATGAAATTGCCGAAATTGTTAGCAGACAGGAAAATTTTGGCCAAATGTTTGGCGATATTGATGCAATTGTTGAAGAAATGGATGATTTAAGAATGAAAATTCTGGCACGCTTATCAGCCAGAAGGCTAGGTATACCTCTATTGATGGCTTCGGACATGGGAGATACTGTTCTGCTTGATATTGAGCGCTATGATTTAAATAGAGAAAGGCCAATATTTAATGCTCCAGTTGCCCCAAAAACTGTTTTGAAAGCAATTGCGTTTCCTTCCCCGGAATCATTTGCTTCGGTAGCCACTGCGATTACCGGTAAAAAAGAAATGCCTGCTAATTTTGCTCAGGCTTTAGGAAGGATAGGCACAGAATTAATCGCACCCCCGCAGTTGGCCAGCACCATTGCATGTGCGTCTGGTATAGTAACTATACGCTTGCGGGAAATAGCTTTAGGTGAAGAACAAATTCCTTCCAGGAGAGAATTATATAATTTTAAAAATTTTGAATTTAGACTGATACCACTTTAGGTAATCTTCGCTTGATTTTAAATTTCGAATAACTTAATATGTACAAGTAGATGCTTTTAGAGTTTCTAGTTAATATTGTTACTTCATTAATCCTGGTTATTTTAGGGTTGTTTATTTTTTTCAAAAACCGGAAAAGCGCCACCCACCTTTTTTTTACCGCTTTAACTTTTATTTTAGCTTCCTGGACTTTTACTAATTACTTTTCCCTGCATTCTGACACGGAAGAAATTACTTTATTTTGGATAAGGGTAGTCATGTTGATTACCAGCTTTATGGGCCCGGCTTTATTTTTGTTGCTGCATTCTTTTCCCAAAGATAAACTGACGGTAAAAAAGAAATACTTGATTTTTTTGACGTTTACCACTAGCCTTTCAGCGATATTAGCCATGTCTCCTTTTATGTTTGTGAGTGTTTCCTTAGAACAGGGAGTAAAACCAACGCCCGGACCTGCGATTTTAGTTTTTGCGTTTAATTTTTTTATTTCCGTTATCGCTGGGTTTATTACCATCATTAGAAAATATTTGAAAGCAAGAGGCTTGGAAAAACTACAGATTAAATATGTGTTTTTGGGCTTAATAATTACCTTTGGCTTTTCCAATATCACCAACTTCATTTTTGTGGTTTTATTAAAATTCACCTCCTTTGTTGTTTTTGGTCCGCTTTTTAATCTAATTTTAGTCGTTTTTATTACCTATGCGATTGTTAAACATCGGTTGATGGATATTCGTTTAATAGTTGCTCGGACAGTCTCTTATTTTCTTCTACTAATTACTCTTGCAGGTTTTTACGTTTTTTCGATTTTTAGTCTAAGCAGCTTTTTTTATAATATTGCGGCTAGTAGTGGCCAAATTTTTATTAACGTTGTTTTGGTTTTAATAATTGCTTTTGGTTTTCAACCCTTGCGTCGTTTTTTGGAAAAGATTACTGACAAAATCTTTTTTAAAGACCGTTACGAAACAGAAGATTTACTTTCTAAATTAACCAATCTTTTATCTTCAACCTTGATTTTGGAGAAACTAACAAAAGGAGTTTTAGAGGAATTGTTAGAGGAAATAAAAATTAAACGGGGAGCCATTGTTTTATGGGAAAAAGGAAGAGTGAATGAATTTTTTTATCAAAATGGAACGGAAGAGAAGAAATTCCCGCAAGATGAAATTAGAGTTTTATTAAAAACTCCGGTGCAGCCGGTTATCTTTGATGAATTACCTGAAGGAAGAAGAAAAAGAATTCTTCGGGAAAATAATTTTAATTTTTCTCATGTTTTAAAAGTTAAGGAAGGGATTATTGGTTTGCTGCTCCTAGGAGAAAAACTTTCCGGCGATATTTACTCCAACCAGGATGTAGAATTATTAGAAATTTTTTCGCCGCAGTTGGCTGTGGCCATTGAGAATGCTTTAGCCTATCAAGAAATCCAGAAATTCAGCGAAACCTTAAAATTAGAAGTCAAAAAAGCCACAAGTGCTTTAGAAAAAACCAACAAGAGATTAAGACAAGTTTCCGCTTTGAAAGATGAATTTGTTTCCCTGACTTCCCACGAACTAAGAACGCCCTTGACCGCTATTGGCGGTTCTTTATCTACCGTTTTGGAAGGTTATGCCGGCAAAGTAAGCGAGAAAACCAGGGAATTTTTGGAAGGCGCTTTTAGCGAGAATACCAGGCTTTTGCGTTTGGTCAACAACCTTTTAAATATTTCCCGGATAGAAGCCGGCAGGTTAAAGTTTAATATTGCACCTTTGAATTTAAATGAAGTGGTTATCGCTGCCTTGGAAACCATAAAAACTCAAGCTGAGGAGAAAAAACTAAAGCTTATTTTTGAACCCCGAGAAAACTTAATCGTCCAGGCAGACGAGGGGAAGTTAAGAGAAATAATAATCAACCTTTGCGGTAATGCGATCAAATTTACCGAAGTTGGCCAAGTGGCAGTTACTGCTTGGCGCCATGGAGAAGTAGCCATTGTAGCTGTTGAAGATACTGGTCCGGGCATTCTACCTCAAGATCAACAAAAATTATTTAGGAAATTTGAACAAGTAGACGGTATCAAGGCTTCTAAGAAAAAAGGCGGTACTGGTTTGGGCCTTTACATTTGTAAAAACCTTATTGAAGCTATGGGTGGAGAAATTTGGCTCAAGTCAGAAGACAATAAAGGCAGTACCTTCTACTTTACCCTTCCCCTCAAATAAAATTTGAAAATTCCGTTCCTGGAGCGGTCACCTCTTGACGAAACTGGTAATTCCGCTTCAGGAACTCCCTCAACTGGCAGATCGGGAATAAACAAGCCAATCGTCATGCCTGCCGTAGGCAGGCATGACGAATCCTGATATTCATAAGGACAGGTTTTATTTCAACATCTTTTCCCCAAGCCCCGTCATTCTGAATTTATTGAGAAATTATATACCCCAGGCTTCCACGCCTGGGGAACAATTTTCTTAATGGGGTTTCCAAAGGGGATTTCCCTTTGGTGTCACCTGGGGTTTAATACCCCTGGTGACAGGGGTGTCAGGGAGTAAAGAGACCGCCAAGGGGTGGAACCCCTTGGAAACGAACGAGTATTACGAGTGAGTTTATTTCAGAATCCTTCTTTATTCTTTATTAAAAGATATTCTTGTAGATCCTGAGGCCCTCCAAAGGCGGGCAGGCCCTCCAAAGGCGGGCAGGCAAGTTCAGAGCCTGCCCCGAATTTATTTCGGGGATGACGTTGAAGAATAACTTGCCAAACTTGTTCTTTTTAGGTTATGATAAAGTTATGGGAAAGATTCTTATCATTGAGGATGATTCTTTGATTGCCAAAGTTTTTTCTACTCGTTTAGAAAGCGACGGTCATGAAGTATTTACTGCCGAAGACGGTAATGTTGGTTTACTTCTTGCCAAAAAAGAAATTCCCGATGTTCTCCTACTTGATTTAATGATGCCCAAAGTTTCCGGACTAGAAGTTCTGGAGCAGCTTAAAAAAGATCCGCGGACGCAAAAGATTCCGGTTTTAGTTTACTCCAACTTGGGTAGAGAAAAGGAAATTAGCCAAGCCAAAGCTTTGGGAGCATCAGAGTTTATTACCAAGGCCGATTCTACCCCTCAGCAAGTAGTAGAAAAAATTGAAAGTTACCTGAAATAATTTTTTCCGCCAGCGGGCGGATTAATTTTGAAATATGCAAATCCTGCCCGAAACTCTCCGTCAGATTATTTTAAAATCGGGGTTTGTTTCCGAAAAAGATTTCGATGCCGCGGCCAAAACCAGCCAAGACCTTCAAAAGCCCACAACTGATATCCTTCTTTTCCGCGGTTTGATTAGCGAAACGGTTTTAGGTCAGCTGATTGCCGAATATCTTCAAGTTCCCTATGTTAACATTGGCAACAAAATTATTCCTCTTGAGGTTTTGGGATTGGTTCCGGAAAATTTGGTTAAAACTTATAAGATGATTCCGTTTAAAAAGGAAAACAATCTTTTGTATTTGGCCATGCAGGATCCTAAAGACCTTGAGGCGCAAGAAGTTATCAGAAGAAAAACCGGGCTTAAAGTTGTTCCTCATTATATTACTCTTTCAGATTTTAGACGGGCCGCTTCTCAGTATAAGAGAAATATTAAAGAAGAATTTGAAAGAATAATTGCGGAAAATATAAAAAAAACTGATGGTGTCGTCAAGAAAAAAGAGTTGGCCAAAGTGGCCGAAGAGCTGCCGGTTATTGAAATTCTAAACACGATTTTAGAATATGCGATAGGCGAGAAGGCCTCTGATGTACATCTTGAAATAATGGAAAACAATGTTATTGTTCGTTTGCGCATCGACGGCGTCCTGCAAGATATTATCACCTTGCCCCAATCGATCCATCCGGCTTTGATCGCCCGGATAAAAATTCTTTCAAATCTTAAAATTGATGAACACCGCATCCCTCAGGATGGCCGTTTTAAATTTAATACTGGTCAGGAATCGATTTCTTTGAGGACTTCCATTGTTCCCGGATTTTACGGTGAAAATGCGGTAATGAGACTTTTGTTTGAATCAAACCGACCCTTAAGTCTGGAAGAACTGGGTTTAGCTGCCAAAAACTTAAGGTGGGTTAAAGAGCAAATCCTAAGACCGCATGGTATGGTTTTGGTTACCGGTCCGACTGGTTGCGGCAAGACAAGCACCTTATACAGCATTTTAAATATGCTAAATAAAATAGAAGTCAAAATTTGTACCATTGAAGATCCAATCGAATACGATATCCATCGGATCACTCAAATTCAAATCAATCCCAAGACCGGTCTTACTTTTGCTTCAGGTCTGCGATCCCTCTTGCGCCATGATCCGGATATTATGATGGTGGGTGAGATTAGAGACAAAGAAACCGCTCAAATCGCCGTTCATGCCGCTTTAACCGGACATCTGGTTTTGTCAACCCTGCATACCAATGATGCCGCCGGAGCCATTCCTCGTTTTGTTGATATGGGTGTTGAACCATTTTTACTGGCTTCGACCGTTAATCTTATTATTGCCCAACGTTTGGTGCGCCGGATTTGCCCCAATTGCATCGAAGAATACCGACCGGAGGAAAAAACCTTTGTTTTTTTCAAAGGGCGCTTTGGCGAAAAAATCTTAAGACAGAAATTTTATCGGGGAAAAGGTTGTGAAGAATGTGGCCAAAAAGGTTATAAAGGCAGAATTGGCATATTTGAAGTTTTGTTGGTGACCGAGGCAATAAGACAGCTGACTATCAGTAAAGCCTCTTCAAGCGATATCCGGCTTCAAGCTTTAAAAGACGGCATGATTTTAATGGTTGATGATGGTTTAAACAAGATCGCTTCCGGCCAAACCACAATTGAAGAAGTTATGCGGGTAGCAGAGGACTAATGGTAGACTTTTCTTATATTGCCATTGATAAATTAGGCCAAGTAAAACGGGGAGTCGAATCAGCTCCGAATCCAGCTCATTTGCGTAAAGTAATGCTTGCCAAAGGTTTGGAGTTGATTTCCTGCGATGAGCAAAAAAAACAGGGTCTGAAATTTGACGTTGATCTGACAGATTTTTTTCGAATTATTCTCCACAGGCGCATTACTCCTTTAGAAAAAATTTCTTTTGCCCAGCATCTTTCCATCATGTTGAAAACCGGTGTTCCCATTATTGAAGCAGTAGAAATTTTGGGTAGCGAGGCGGTAAGTTACGATTTTATTCAGACAATCAAAAATCTTAGGCTGG
>Ga0307380_10003268_pt1 | contig 22488 bp, 21 predicted proteins | sample UN3MG_FD_202239 | JGI IMG/M metagenome (GOLD analysis project Ga0307380, IMG submission 202239) | Soil microbial communities from Risofladan, Vaasa, Finland - UN-3 | ecosystem: Environmental > Terrestrial > Soil > Coastal area > Acid sulfate soil | place: Finland: Risofladan, Vaasa | collected... | reverse complement strand
TGACATCTCCTTTCAAGTCTGCAAACGATCAAGGGTTCTCTAATCTATACCAGCAGTTTGGATTTGGATCTCCATACCTCGTGCATCCTTCAGACTCGTCATTCGTACACCACTGGCAGTCCCAGCCGCACTCGGCCTCTTGCTCACAAGCGCACCTCGGTTCGTGACTACACGGGCATGGACCTGTGGCACAGTGCACCACGCATGTCCCGGCCACGCACCCGTAGGCGAACGTCTCATAATCACAATCCGTGCAGCATTCACCTTGATCGCATACTAGTTTGCAGCATTCCCCGCTGTTATGGCAGGCACTCACCAGCCCGCAGTCAGGCAAGCCTCCATTGCTGCAGTAGTCCTCGCATGGCGGATCGGTGTCAGCAGTGTACGCGCAGCCGCATCCTCCAGACTGGCACGGGCTGTCGGACCCATGCCTATCTGCATCCGGGAGATCGGCGATAGGGATGGAATAATCCGAGCCCGATTTGCAACTGCACGGCCCGGACGCGCAGATACCTCTGCCGCCCGCCCTAGAAAGGCAGAGCAGCACAGCGCGAGCAGAAGAATGATTCCTAAGGGTCTTATACGGCTCTTTCTGTCCACAAACCGCCTCCAGGTCTCTCGCCGACTGGTATCAACAAGAGAGAACGGCTATTTAGAGAGCCATTTCCATCTACTCTCATTATAGCGGCAGGAAGCGTTAGGCCAATGAACGGCCAGTGAAAGCTCTGTCATATATTTGTCATATCTCGCTTGGTTCTTTTAGGTTTGCCAGTCCAGTGGTAGCCATGCGATTGGAAGAGACCTGAAACAAAACTCCATGATAGGCAGGCTAGCTATGGGCAACCCCAGGCCAGGGCGCACCCCATTCAGTCGCACCCGCACCGGCATGCCGATGGCCGCCACGGAGGGACGGTCACTACATACTTCCCGATGCTTCGTGTCCGCCGCGGCGGATTGCCGTGGTTTTAACCGCACGAGCGGAGTCACCGGCCGTCAAGCGCAATTATGTCCCAAGCTGCCGTCTGCCGTCTGCAGTCTCCGGCCTACCGTTTCTCCCTAGCCTCCCTAGTCGGGAAAAAACCGTTTGATGGGGCGCCGCCGTTCTGATATAATTACCCGGCCACATGCCGCTCCCCTAATGCCACCGGCGGCAGCGCGGAGGAAGCCAGTTGGACGAGCAGCTCCAGTTCGGTGAGAGCGACGCCCTGATCGCTTTCAGGCAGGCCTGGGAGAAAGCCCTTTCTCTCCTGGCCCCTGAGATCAGCCGTCCGGTCTTCGAGAGTTTCCTCAACACGGCCAAGCCCATCTCCATTGATGGGAATACCGCCACCATAGGAGCCGCGAGTGAGCTTGCTAAGCTCTACCTGGAGAAATACGCCGAGCTGTTGAAGACAGCCCTCGAAACGACATTCGGGCCCGAGCTTCAGGTGATCTTCGCTGTCGCGCCTCGCGAGCCGGAGAAGCGGCCGAGCAAGGCAAAAGAAGCCAGGCCGACCGGCGGCATCATCAGCCCGATATCCCTGCCACTGAACGACAAGTACGTCTTCACGAACTTCGTGGTCGGCCCGTGCAACAGACTGGCTCACGCGGCCGCGAAAGCCATCGCCGAGAAGCCCGGCCGCGTCTATAACCCGTTCTTCCTGTACGGAGGCCCCGGCCTCGGCAAGACACACCTTCTACAGGCGATCGGCCACCACGCCATGGCGCGGCACCCCAGCGTGCGAATCGCCTACGTATCCGGCGAGCTGTTCACCTCCCATTACGTAACAGCCCTGCGCGAACACCGCTCCGAAGACTTCAGGCAGAATTACAGGAGCGTGGACATCCTGCTCGTGGACGACGTGCAGTTTCTCGCCGGGAAGGAGCGAACCAAGGAGGAGTTTTTCCACACGTTCAACACGCTGTATCAGATGGACAAGCAGATCGTGCTCTCCAGCGACAGGTCGCCGAGGGACTTGAATCCTTTCGAGGAGCGGCTGAGATCGCGCTTCGAGTCGGGGCTTGTGGTAGACCTCGCGCCGCCGGACTTGGAGACCAGGATAGCGATCCTGCAGAACAAGGCCCTCGCCGAGGGAATCGGCATCTCGCTTCCCGTCCTGGAGTGCATCGCCAACCTGATCCCCACGAACGTACGAGCCCTCGAGGGAGCGCTGGTAACGCTGCTGGCATACAGCTCCCTGATGAAAGTGCCTCTCTCCGTCCGGCTGGCAAAGGAGGTTTTGGAGCGCTACATCGTCGAGAAGAAGCTGTCCGAGCTGACGCCGGACGCGATCCAGCGCGCAGTTGCCCGGGCGTTCGGCGTGGACGCTCACGACCTGCAAAGCGAGAGCCGGCGGAGAGACCTGGTCACGCCGCGCCATGTGGCCATGTACCTTTCCCGCGCGCTCACCGCATGCTCGCTGGCGGCGATCGGAAAGGTGTTCGGCGGCCGGGACCACGCGACAGTCCTCCACGCATGCCGCCGAATCGAGGCTCTATTGGGCAAAGACCCATCGCTGAGAAGCACTGTGGAGCAGCTTACTCAAGACCTAAAGGCCGGCCGAGCGTGAGGAGAGCTTTCTAGCAGGATGAATCCGTCTCAGGCGGGCTTTCGTGCGCATCCCGACGCGCTGCACCGGAAACGGTGCTCTCCGCGAGCTTTTCGAGGGCGGCGATCAGCGCCTGGGTGCCTTTCTCGCCCATCCCGGCGGCCTCCACTGCGCGGAACAACTGATGAACGAGCCTCGCGGCCGGGAGCGGGAGCTTCAATTCCTCCGCGGCGGCCAGCGCGAGGCGAAGGTCCTTCTGCTGTAGCCTGACTTTGAAGCCGGGCTCGAAGTCGCGCGCGAGCATCTTCGGCGCGAGACTGGACAGCATCCACGAACCGGCTGCGCCGGCGGAGACCACGGAGAGCAGCTTCTCCATGTCGAGGCCGGCCTTCGCGCCGAGCATCAGGCCCTCGCACACCGCCTGGATGTTCAGAGCGCAGATGACCTGGTTGCACAGCTTGGTCATCTGCCCGGCGCCGCTCTCGCCCATGTATGTGACGTTCTTCCCCAGTGCCTGGAACACCGGCACGCACTTCTCGTAGACTTCCTGCTTTCCCCCGACCATGATGGAGAGCGTGCCGGCGACAGCGCCTGTCTCCCCACCGCTGACGGGGGCATCCAGGAAATCCACGCCCTTCGCGGCGGCAAGCCCGAAGATATCGCGTGCCACGGACGGGGAAATGGTGCTCATGTCCACGACGACCGTGCCGGGGCGCGCGCCCCGGAGAACGCCGCCTTCGCCCGCGACCACCTGCTTCACATCCGGAGAATCGGGAAGCATGGTGATGACAACATCGGACGCCTGCGCGGCCTCGCAGGGTGACCCGGCCGCGAAAGCGCCGGCCGCGACAAACTCATCCACGACGGACTTCCGACGGCCGTAGATGGTGACCTTGTGGCCGGCTTTGAGGAGATTGCGAACCATGGGGCGGCCCATCGTCCCAAGGCCGATGAATCCTATATCCACCTTTGACTAACTCCGTGCCTGCTTTGCGGCACAGGCGCTGCAGAAGATTTGGTCGTTGATAACCCTCTTGCAGCGCTTGCAGACCGGCAGGCGGCACAATACGCATACGCCCTCTGAAGGCGTGTCTGCGTGCCTCGCACAAGCCTGGACCGAGAACATCTCTTCGTACGCCTGCTCGTCGAGAACCCTTAGGGCTTCTGCGGCCTTGTCGTACGATGGCTCCAGCCTCAGCGCGTTCTGGAAGGCCTCCCTCGCCATCTCAGGAAGGCCGTCAGCCTGGTACGCCAATCCGAGGTTATAGTGGATGCTGGGGACATTGGGGCGTATTCGCAGCGCAGCCTGAAATGCGCCTACGGCGCGGTTGTACATCTCCTTCCGCGCGTAGGCGACGCCGAGATAGTTGAAACCCTGGTAGTCTTCGGGGAACCGGGCGGTCGCTCGCTCGAGGTACTCTATCGCCTCGTCAATCTTTCCAGCCTTCAGGCATTCCAAGCCGAGCTGGAGCGGGGTCTGAGCAGGCATGTCATATTCCTCCGGTGAGACAGCGAGGGGGCTGCGGATGCCGTCCATCCAACAGCCCGGGGAAAGTGCGCTGTTACCACCAAATCTACACGATTTGAGGCCTGCTGTCAACGTTGCCACGCGAGACACACCTTGCCCTGAAGCCCTACCTGGTCTATACTGGAGCAGGGCTTGATAAGCTATGGCGCCGAACTCCCTACAGGGAGTGACGCGAAACAAAGCGTCCATAGTCTTATGCTCTTGAGTCAGAGGAGGGAAGAAACACCATGTCCGATCTTATCAAGACAACCATAATTGCAGGCGGCTTCGCGCTAGGCTCGATTCTCCTGGCCTTCATCGCGCGCTGGATCTTGCGAGTTGTGCTTGGGGCAGTCTATCGCACGACGAAGTCGGAGTTGGACGACCGGATATTCAAGTGCCTGGAGAGCCCTCTGATCCTCGCAGTGATCGCAGCAGGTCTGTACGGCTCCACTCTGGCCGTCCTGCACTCGGAGGTATGGAAGTTCGAGCCTACGCGGCTGGCAGATTACATCACCAGGACCAACCAGATATACAAGGGCATCTTCACGCTGATCGTAGCGTTTGGCCTGCTCAGGGTCGTGAACGCGGTCGCCCGGTGGTATGCCACATCTGCAGCGCCGGCCAGCGCGGCTTACCAGATCGAGCTGCTCAAGAAACTGACAAACATCGCCGTTTGGGCGCTCGTGGTCGTGCTCGTACTCGGGCAATTGGGATACAAGGTCAGTGCACTGCTGGCCACATTGGGTGTAGGCGGCCTGGCGGTGGCCTTGGCCCTCCAGGACACCCTTGCAAACATATTTGCGGGGTTCTACGTAATGGCTGACAAATCGGTGAAGGTCGGAGACTACGTGAAGCTCGACTCAGGTGACGAAGGCTTTGTAGAGGAGGTCGGATGGCGAAACACACGTATACGCCTGTGGGCCAATAACATGGTATTGATACCGAATTCGAAGCTGATCCAGAGCGTAGTCACGAACTATAATATGCCGCACCAGGAGCTCTCCGTATACGTGTCGTGCGGCGTCAGCTATAACAGCGACCTGGACCACGTGGAGCGCGTGACCATCGAGACGGCTAACCAGATTCTCCAAGAGGTGCCGGGAGCCGTCTCGGACTACCAGGCGGCGGTGCGCTTCAAGGAGTTTGGGGATTCGAATATCAACTTTGTTGTCGTCCTTCGCGCGAAGGACATCGCTTCGCAGTACCTGATTCACCACGAATTCATCAAGGCACTGCACCGCCGCTACCGCGAGGAAGGAATCGAGATCTCCTATCCGGTGCGAGTCATCGTGCCTTCAGGTGACATCAGCGGCGCTGTCCCACTATGACATGCCTGCTGCGGAGACCGGTGCGCCGGATTGCCAGCGGCCTTGCAAGGTCCGCGGCGGAGTGCACACCCGCGGGTTGGATTCGTGCCGGATAAGCGACAAGTTAGCACAGAGCGCGCCTATCCTGTGAGCCGCCGAATCACCCGGATGCCGTTCACGGCCATGTGGTAGAGGAAGAGGGAGTGAAGGAGCTCCGCGTCGTGCGGGAGAACGCCCCTTTTCCTCGCGTCAACGAGCGGTATGTCGAAGGTATCCACGCAGTCTTCTGGAACGATGACCTCATAGTCCAGCCGGAACTGGTCTGCGCGGAGCCTGAGATACATGGCGGTCTGATAGATGCACAAGTCGGTACAGTCTCCAACAACGATGAAGCACCTCACATTCCGATGCTCGTCCAGCCAGGCCGGAAACCCCGTGCCGATTCCCGCATTGAGGTTCTGATTCGGGATGACCTCGAACAGATTGGAGAACGGAAGCGCCTTCAGCTCGGCGACGGTCTCGGCTTCTTCGCTGCCCACTACGCAGTGCGGACCCCAGGCGTCGAACTCCGGAGAGTCCGGCGGGTGAGCGTCCTGCGGGAGCACGAAGTTCCTCACGCCGAGCGAATGCGCGCGCTTGAAGAGATCCACTATGGGAGGCACTATCCTGGCAACTCTTGTGCCGGCGAGTCGACCCGCGCTGCAAAAGCCCACGAGGACGTCCGCCGCGACGATCGCAACGTTCTCCGGCCCAGCGGCCTCCCTGATGACATCGGCCAGCGCCGGAGAAGGCCACGTGCACTCCCATTCGCTCAGGAACTCCAGGAAGCTCTCGCGGCCCCTGATGAACCCCCGAGTCTCCTCGTCCATGCCAGCACCCCCAGATAGTCTTGGGTTATAGATACCCAGGATGCGGCAAGCCTATGGGTATGAAACGCTATCAGATGCGAGCAGCTTTCCGGCAAATCCCGGTATTAGTACGAGTGTACTACGGCTCCTGGACGTGATATACTTCTTGTAGGTATCCCTGGGAACGCGTTTAGAGAGGCAGTTTTAGGCTGATGAAGACCGTCCGCGATGTCATGAGGACCGATGTCATACGGCTCAGTCCGACGAACAAGGTCAAGACCGCCATAATCCTCATGAAGGGCCACAGCATCGGTGGGCTCCCGGTTCTGGAGAACGACCATGTGGTCGGCGTGCTGGACTATCAGGATATTCTCGGCAGGGACAACGACGTGCCGATCGAGAATATCATGCACCGCGAGTTCGTCACCATTCCACCGGACATGCCTATCCCCGATGCGGCAGACCTGATGGCGAAGATTGGTTCCGGGCGGCTGCTGGTGATGGACAGCGGGATCTTAGTCGGCGTCGTGACAAGAGGCGACCTCCTTCCAGAGCTGGGGAAGTCATTCGACCCGATAACGGGCCTGGCTCGTGCGGACTCGATGCGCGACTGGGGAATCGCCGCCCTGAGGCGCGGCCAGGAAGTCACGGTGATCTTCATTGACCTCGACCAGTTCGGCCAGTTCAACAAGAAATACGGCCATATCACGGGCGACAAGGTTCTGAAGCACGTAGCGCAGATCCTCCGGTCCAGCATAGACATCGAGCGGGACATGCTCTGCCGGTATGCGGGCGACGAATTCGTCATCGTCACCACGAGGAACAGCGTAGAAGCAAGGGAATTGGCGAACGCGCTGACCGAAAAGCTTCCGACGACGGAGAACGCCGACCTGCCGGAGCCTGTGACAGGTTCCATCGGAGTGTATGGCGGGAAGCGGTCGAAGGAAAGGGAACTCGTCCACTACGAGGCGACTCTGGACAACCTGATCAATCTCGCAAGCAAGTCATGCACGGTGGCGAAGGCCCAGAGCGCGGCGGTTGCATCCCTGGACGCAGTAGTCGCGGCGCCTGAGACAGCATCAGAAGCGGCTGAGGCGGAACCTGCCATCGCGGCGCCTGAGACAGCGCCAGAAGCGGCGGAGGTGGAACCTGCCATCGCGGCGCCTGAGACAGCGCCGGAAGCGCCCGAAGTGGAACCCGCCATCGCGGCTCCAGCTCCGCGGCCAGCGCCGCACAGGGAAGAGGTCGTCCCAGGAGAGCACAGGCGGCTGAGAATCCGGAGCCTGAGTCTTTCCTGGGGCAGCGGCTCGACCGCGACCGCCGAGGTAGAGCTTGCAAACGGAGAGGACGTCCGGGGGAGCTCGCACAGTGGCTTCGCGCCGGGCACGAATGCTTTGAGGCTCGTTGTAGAGGCGGCGGCCGATGCCGTGTCCGAGTTTCTGCCCTCGCCCGGGTACGGTGTCATTGCGGAGAGTGTCAACGTGGTGCGCGGCACCACAGAGGAAGATATCGTGCTCGTAACCGCGCTGGTAGTCACCCCTCAGCATCAGGTGCGCGCCTGCGGCAGCTCCCTGGTGAAGCAGGACATCTACAGAGCAGCCGTTGCCGCCCTACTCGATGCCGTAAACCGGCAGATCTCCACCTTGATCTAGCCGGAATTGCCCCTGAATTCGAAATCACCAGACGTTGCAGGCACTTTTTGCGGCTACAGTTAAAGTTCCCTTGTGCCGATAATTGATGTGGGCCAGAAGGGCTCCGCGCCCCTAGTAGCCCAAATCTTCGGCACCAGCAAGATGCGTCGCTTATGGCCGGAACCAGCGTATTCGTAGTTGACGACGATCCGCAGATCCCCAGGCTGTTTTCCGAGGCGCTGACCCGACACGGATACAGCGTCCGCGCAGCCACGGACGGTGAATCCGCCCTTAAGAACCTGAAGAAGAGCAAGCCTGAAGTCATCTTCCTGGACCTGAAACTCTCAGGGACGGACGACCTGCAAACCCTGGAAGGAATACGCGGGCTTCATCCGGACGTTCCCGTCATCATCATCACTGCTTACCCCCGTGACCCGCTCGTGGACAATGCGATCAGAATGGGAGTATTCGCCTGTCTGGTGAAGCCGCTCAGCATGGCTCACGTGCTGGGCATTCTCGAAACCTTGGAGATCGAGCGCGCTCCCGAGCCGACCACCATCGCAGGCCCCGTAACTCCCAAAATCTGATCGGGTCTTCCGCTTACGAACTCCTGTAACTTCCACACCGAGCGCCCTATTGGCATCTCTGGAAATGAAGCCTACTTCTCGACAACACCACTCGCATCCCACCGGCAGACAGGAAGAAGGCCGATGGCCGTGGAAAGGAATAATGACCCGCAGGCGAGGCCACCATGCATAGATTCTACGTTCCGGCAGACCGGATTTCCGGCGACCAAGTAAGCTTCGAAGCCGGCCAGCGAAGGCAGATGAGAAGCGTCCTTCGCCTCCGCCCAGGCGATCTTGTCGCAGTGCTGGATGGCTCCGGCCGCGAGTACATTGTCCAGATCGAGATTCTTGATGACACGCAGGCCCTTGGGAGAATTCTCGAGGCTGCCGAACCCGCTGTGGAGTCGTCAGTGCATCTGACCCTTGTCCAGGGCCTCCCGAAAGGCGAGAGAACCGACCTCATCCTTCAGAAATGCACGGAAATCGGCGTCGCGGACTTCCTGATCGCGGAGACTGCTCGATCTGTGCCCCGAATCCAGGCAGGGAAGATGCACAGCAGACTGGAACGCTGGCGGGCGATAGCCAGAGAAGCGGCGGAGCAGTCCGGCAGGACTCACCTGCCGACCGTAAATGGCGTGATCCCGCTTGCGGATGCACTGTCACGCACGAGGAACAGCGATGCCCGCATCATCGCATGGGAGGAGGAAAAGGGCCCGTCTCTATCCTCGATACTGCCGAGATTGGCCGGCGCGGGGAGGATCGCGTACTTCGTCGGGCCTGAGGGCGGCTTCACGGCCGAGGAGATCGCCGCCGCAAGAGCAGATGGGATCGCCGTTGTCTCGCTGGGCCCAAGGATTCTGCGAACGGAAACGGCTGCCATCGTGGGCGCCGCGCTCGTAATCTACGGCCTGGAGCGCTAGCCTGGGGAAGACAATAGACTATAGACCGTAGACCCGAAAGGCCCGAAGTCTATTGTCTACTGTATACGGTCTGCCTCGCAGGAATTTCATCCGCACGACGGAACATAGATGCAGTTTATGGTACAATGGAGTGGCTATGCGGCAGCAGAAGATCACGGACAATCTGGCCCAACTGCTGGAGGTCCTGACGCCCCCGATACGCGAGTACCTGGAAAAGCAGCACGATCTGGATGAGCTGCTCGAGATAGTGCTCGATCTGGGGAGACCTGCCGAGGCGCGGTTTCCGGCCAGGGCGTTGGAGCTCTCCGACATCGAAGTTACCCCTGAGGACATAGATTACGTCGTATCCCGCGTCGGACAGTTCGGCAAGGACAACCGCGCGGGGATCGAGCGCACGCTCCACCGAATCTCCGCCATACGGAATCGCCAGGCAAGGATCGTCGGCCTGACGTGCCGAATCGGGAGAGCGGTCTACGGCACGATTGACATCATCCGGGACGTCGTAGAGACGGGGAAGAGCATCCTTCTCCTGGGGCGACCCGGCGTCGGGAAGACCACTAAGCTCCGCGAGGTCGCGCGCGTGCTGAGCGAGGAGTTCAAGAAGCGGGTTGTCGTCGTAGATACGTCGAACGAGATCGCAGGCGACGGTGACATCCCTCACCCGGCAATCGGACACGCGCGGCGCATGCAGGTCACAGCGCCCGAACTCCAGCACGCCGTGATGATCGAGGCGGTCGAGAACCATATGCCGGAAGTCATCGTCATTGACGAGATCGGCACTGAAGCAGAGGCATTCGCTGCGCGCACCATTGCCGAGCGGGGCGTCCAGTTGATAGCAACCGCCCACGGAAACTCCCTGGAGAACCTCCTGATGAACCCCACGCTCTCCGACCTGATTGGCGGCATCCAGGCCGTCACCCTGAGCGACGAAGAAGCCAAGCGCCGGGGCACCCAGAAGACCGTCCTGGAGCGGAAGGCGCCGCCGACCTTCGAGGCAGTCATCGAGATCATGGAGGTTGACAAGCTGGCGATCCACCACGACGTAGCGAGGGTCGTGGACCGGCTTCTGCGCGGGACGCCTCCAAGGCCCGAAATCCGCGTGCGCAATCCCGAGGGCGAGGTAGAGGTTGTCCAGGACGCCGATCTGGGCGTCCGTCCACTTGAAGAGGCCGGCCTCGCGAGGCCCACACGCGCGGCCGGCAAACCGCTTCCCCGGACCATCCGTATATTCCCCTACGGAGTGAGCCGAAACAGGCTGGAGAGAGCCATCCGGGAGCTGAAGGCCCCCGCCTACATAACCAAAGACTGGAAGGACGCAGACGTCATCGTCACGCTGAAAGCGCACGCGCGCAAGGAGCCGACAAAACTGCGCGAAGCGACCGGCCGCGATATTCCCACCTACGTCATCAAGAGCAACACCTATACCCAGATCGCGAATGTGATAAGATCAATATTCAGGATTTCAGAGTTTGAGGACGAGGAGCTGGCGCTCCGTGAGGCGGACGAGGCCATCGAGCGGGTACTGGCTGGCGAGGAATCGGTCGAGCTGATGCCGCGGAGCAGCTACGTCCGGCGGCTTCAGCACCAGCTCGCGGCGCAGAACAAGCTCGTATCCGAAAGTACCGGTGTGGAGCCGTATCGTCGGCTGCGGATTTCAAGGCCGTGAAACGCCAAGAACCCGCAGAGCGGGAGAATGGGAGATGTGGTGATAAGGCGTCTCCCTTTCCCCCATTCCCCCTCTCTCCCTTTCACTATGCTTGCGGAGTAAGCAAATGGAGGCGCGATTGCCACCTTATTTCATCACCCTCGAAGGGCCGGAAGGGTCGGGCAAATCAACGCAGGCCCGGCTGCTTGCTGATGCGCTCGAGAATCTAGGGCTGAAGGTCAAGCTGACCCGAGAGCCGGGCGGCGACCCTGTCAGCGAGGAAATCAGGAAGATACTGCTGGACGGCCCCGACCATTCGGTGGTTGACCGCACGGAGCTCTTCCTCTACCTGGCGGCGCGCGCCCAGCATACCGAGCGCGTGATCCGTCCCTCGCTGGAAGCCGGCTTCACCGTGGTCTGCGCCCGGTACATAGACTCGACGGTCGCATACCAGGGGTACGGGAGCGGCCTGGACCTCGAACTGATTCACCGCATGAATGCTTTTGCGACGGGCGGCCTGGCTCCTGACCTGACGCTGCTGCTGGACATCCCCGTGGAAACCGGCCTTCGGCGCCAGGACCAGTGGAACCGGATGGAGCGAAAGGCCATAGAATATCATCAACGCGTCCGGCGGGGCTTTCTGGAAGAAGCCAGGCTTAGCCCAGACCGGATCGTCGTCATTGATGCATCGGGGGGCTTAGAGGCCGTCCAGCGAGAGATCTTGCGGCACGCTGGCGAGAAACTGGAGATCACGCTATGACCACCGCGCGACCGGAGGCACAAGATGAAGCTCATAATCACCGTCATCCACGACCGGGATAAGCACCGGATCTCTGACGCGCTGCTCCGGTCGAACTTCAAGTTTACGAAGCTGGCAAGCACAGGCGGCTTCCTCCGCGAGGGGAACGTCACCTTCCTGATCGGCGTGGAGGACAAGCGGCTCGACGAGCTCATCGGCGCGATCAAGGAGAGCTGCAAAACCAGAGAGCAGTATGCGAACTTCATCCCCCCTGACGCCGGCCCGATCGGCGTATTCATGCCAAGCCCCGTCAAGGTGCTGGTCGGCGGAGCCGTGATCTTCGTCGTGGATGTAGAAAGATTCGAGCGGTTTTGAACGTCCAGCGGTGGATGTTCTCGATGAGCGAACAACATGAGACTATGCGACATTGAAGCGCAGGAGGTCGCCGTCCGCGCGCTGAGATCGTCTATTCAGCGATCCTCGGTGGCGCACGCGTACCTGTTCACCGGCCCGAGGAGCACGGGCAAGACCAGCGCGGCGCTGGCGCTCGCCTCTGCGCTGAACTGCGCCGACCGAAGCCCTGAGGGCGACGCGTGCGGCACATGCCTCTCGTGCATACGCATCGAGGCCGGCACGGATGCGGATGTGCAGGTCATCTCCCCGGCCGGGGATCAGACGAAGATTGATCAGATGCACGAGATGATTAGAAGCCTGAGCTTCGCGCCGCTCTCGGGCAGGTACAGAGTGTTCATCATCGAGCAGGCGGACACGCTGAACCCCAGCTCGGAAAACGCTATTCTCAAAATCCTGGAGGAGCCGCCGCCATACGCGGTGCTCATCCTCATCTCGAACAATCCAAACTCCCTGCTGCCTACGATACGCTCCAGGTGCCTCATCGTCCGATTCCGGCGGGCCGGAACTGCGGAGGTGGGGGAGGTCCTTCGGAGGCGCTTTGATTTGCCGGAGGATGAAGCCCGCGTAATCGCAGCCTGCTCCCAAGGCGCGGTTGGCAGAGCGTTCAAAATGGCATCCGACCCGGAGTTCGCCGAAGAGAGGCAGGTGGTGCTGGAGGCGGTGAAGCAGTGGGTGGAAGGGCCGCCCGTGCTGGCGATGCGAACCGCCGAGGCACTGCGCGACCTGGCCCAGCCAAAGAAGGATGATCCCGACCAGCGCACTCGCATCGCAGGGCTTACGCAGATACTGGAGCACATCCTCTCCTGGTATGCGGACCTACTGGCGCTGAAGGTCAGAGGAAGCGGCGCGTCGGTTATCAATGCAGACTACGAGGAGTATCTCAAGGCGCTGGCGGAGCGGTATAACGCAGACAAGCTTCGGGCGGCCATCAGATCAATCATGCAGACGCGCAGGTACTTGGAAGGCAATATCACCCCTCAGCTCGCGCTGGAGAACATGTTCTTCGACCTCAGGCCCGATTCGTCGTAGGAGGACAGGCTCGCTATCCACCGCTCAGCAGTCGCCGCCAACTAGTGGCGCTCCACCCAAGCAATATCGCCGACAGACTCAGAAGCTCCACTCCCCGGAACTGCCCGTACATGCGAATCGGGACCGCCTCCGGGCCTACGACATTACTTACCAGCATCAGGGTGAGCACTGCCACGAAGTGCGGACTCAACAGCCGGACTACAGTGCGGTCGGTACGGTGGGTTATCGCGCCGTAAGCGACATAGCCGAGGAAGACAAGCAGCATGGGGAAGAATACCGCAAGCATGAGCATCAAGGGGACGCCGAACTCCTCCCATCCTTCTTCGAACGCGGGCACCGCGTTGAACCGCGCGAGCAGGATTCCCGCCAGGAACATGCAGGCGATTGTGGCCAGGAGATATGGGCTGCCGTAGCGCCAGGCGATCAGAGAAGAGCCGAGGAGGAAAACTGCGCCGGCGTACACAAAGAAGTCTATCAGCGTTTCCGCCCTATTGGCCTCGGCTCCAGCCAAAGCCGACGGGAAAGCCTCAGGGGAAGGGGCGAACCGAGACGCCTCATAGATATAGAGCCCGAATGGCGAAACACGCTCGCCGTTCTCAGCCCTCCGAGGAGCCGGCTCCGGCGCCTCAGTCGGAGCCGCAGTGGGCCGTACCGCCCGCGGGAGCTCCCGCTTGCACCACTCACACCTGACCGGATCTCTGCTTTCCATGCCACAGTACTTGCAGTAGGCCATCTAGGCGCCCCACAGAAATTAGACATTCAGACGGAGCCATACCGTCAACTTGCCGCGCATCCGGAGGGCTTGGCGCACAATACATTATACTACAGAATTCCGCTGGGCGTGCCTGCCTGGCAAATTTCGCAACCACAAGAGTGGACTTTCGCGCCAGCGGCCCACCGAGGCGGATCGCGTGCCGAAATCGCTCCGGGCCACATCATTTATTCCGCCTTGGCCGCAAATGGTAACATCAAAGTCTCAGGCCAGAGGCTACATTATAAATTCTACGCCATGTAGACCAGAATCCCTTCAAGCGCGAAGCAAGTTTGCACGACTGCCGCCCGGTCGCAAACGGTCTCACTTGCTCAGGGGACAGAACCAACTACTCGAAATCCACCCGAAGCCAATCCCCACCAGGCCCAGAAACTCCACCGCGTGGAACTTCAGGTAGAAGCCCGCGTGGATCCGAGGCGGGGCCGCGACAATGGTCACCACCTGAAGGACTAGCAGCATGGCAAAGTAGACACTCAACAGCCAGACCACTGTAAGGTTCATTTCGCGTGTCACCAGGCCGTAGATGAGATAGCCCAGGTAGACAAAGAACGCCGGGAATATCAGCAAGAAGAGGAGAGGAACTCCCAGCTCCACCCATTCGTCTTCAAAAGGCGGAACAACGCCAAAGGCTCCGAGCATGATACCAGCCACAAACAGGCTGCCGATCGTGACCGCAGGGTAGAGAGAGTAGCGCCAGAAGATCAGGACGCACGCGAGCACAACCATCGCGCCGCAGCAGCCAAAGAATACCACCAGAGCCCTGCGCCCCGTCTGCTCCACCTCCTCCACCACTTCCGCTGCCGGTCGAGCCATCGAAGGAGCGGGCTTAGGTGGCCCGGTCGCCGCTATGGCACGCCCGCACCACGAGCACTTGGCCGGACCGGAGCTCTCCATTCCGCACCACTTGCAATAAGCCATGCGCCTACCTCCCGACGTGCCAACACGCTCAGCGGGAAACTTGCACTAGCCGTGTGGATTGCGGCTGAACGTATATATGATATACGCCGCGTAGAACAGGATCCCTGCCAGCAGCGTGTAAGGGCTCAGCCGCTTGCGCCACGTCAATTCAGCCCACGCGAATATTGACGCCGCTAGGGCCGCTATTGCGGTCGCAAGAGCCTGAGTATCCAGCACCCATTGAGTGAACACCAGACCTATCGCCGGCAGAATGCTGCTCTGGAAGACCATGGCCCCGCTGATATTCCCCAGGGCCAGCGTATCCTTGCGCTGCCGGATCCACGTGACGGAATTGAACTTCTCCGGCAGCTCGGTGGCGATCGGCGCGATGATAGTCGCTAAAACGAACGCGGAGACACCGCTTGCCAGGGCGATGTGCGACAGATGCTTCACAAACAGATGCGCCCCACCTACTATGAGCACCAAGGAAGCAAAAACCTGCGAGACGATGATCCTCAGGCGCGGAACCTCCGCCTCCCGGTGGAAGTGCAGAGGGCCAAGCTCGTGCTCGCGCCCCGGACCGGTGGCGTAGCGGAAAGTCTGCCGCACATAGTACACATAGGCCGCGACGAGGAAGACGGCAACTAGAATCTTGTATGGCCTCCCCGGCAGGAAAGCGGCCCCGATCGCCACAGCATAGACCAGGAAAAACGACCTCAGGTCGCGCCCCAGGATCGCGGGGTCAACGCTCAAACGCGGCGTACGGCGCCGCGCGGCGGAGAACCCGAATACCGCCACGCCCGTGACAAAGAAGGCGACAGTGCTCAGCATGAGCGGGGCGCCCAGGATCGCACCAATCCCAATTTGATCGCTCTGGGCCTCTTTTGAAAAGACTAGGGCGATGATGGGGATCATCGTCTCGGGCATGGCGGTCCCGACGGCGGCGAGCACGCTTCCGATCGCGCCTTCTGCGAGCTGGAGCCTGCGGCCGAACCACTCGATGCCGTTTGTGAACAGTTCAGCACCGAGCAGTATGATCCCCAGGCTCAGAATGAGCCAGAGTATCGGCTGTATCAACGCGCTTTACACCTTTCGGATTCACCCTTGGAAGCGATCGCTTCGCCCTCGCCCGCCATACCTATTCGGCGCCGGTCGCCTTCCTTTACAAAGAGCAGAGAAAGGCCGAAGCATGTCGTCAGCGCGCCGGCACTCACGACAAACGGCGAGTAATGCGAGTTCGCCGTGGCGAACTCAATACCCCAGAGGTCAATGCGCACCAACTTGTAGAGGTACGATCCCGCGCTCGCACCCAGGATCGCACCAACTCCCTGGGCCGTTCCCAGCGCCCCGATTACCGCGCCGCGAGTCCACGGCGACGCCATATCGGAGACCAGCGCCAGCCACGCAGGCATCGCGAGCACGAAGCCTATGCCCAGGAACATGCCCGCCGTCGCCAGTTCCCATACACCCCGCACCACAGTGATCGTCCACATGGCCGCAGCGCTGATGAGCAGCCCCGTGCGGACCGATCTCGCCTTGCCCCAGCGGTCGCCGATCCTGCCGGACAGCAGGCTGGCCCCCGCCACCGCGAGCGCAATCGGGAACACCAACCCGCCGTAACCGGTCTCGCTCATCCCCAGCTCGTTCATTGCGAATAGCTTCACTATGGGAATGAGCAGGCCGATCGCAAAGAAAGCGGTGAAGGCCAGAACCATCATATCCGGGATGGCCTTGAGCCCCAGGGCGATATCCGAAAGCCTGAAGGGCCTCTCGCCGGCCTCGCGGGCGGTCTCCGTCTCCTCCCTGGAGCGGTGCGGCGTCAGGAAGCACGCAATGGCCGCCGTAAGCAGGAACAGGATGCTGACGATGTAGAAGGAAGTGAGGCGCGAATCCGTGACGTCGTTCGCTATGCCGCCCAGGAGCGGCCCAACGGCCAGGCCGCCGATGTAGGTGACTGTCAGCACGCTCATGGCGGTCGTGCGCCTCTGCGGGCCGACGCTCCCTCCCATTGCCGCAACCATCGTAGGCCAGATCGCGGCGGCGGCAAGCCCATCGAATGCCCGGAGAGCCAGCAGCCCCCAGAGCTTCTTCACAACCGTCATGCCGAATGCCGTGAACGCCGAGAGGAGCGCACCACCGACAATCAGCGGACGCCTGCCCAAGCGATCGCCGAGCGACCCCATCGGAGACTTGAAGACTGTCTCAACCAGGAGGAACGCCGCGAAGATGATCCCTATATGGGCCGTCAGCCCCAATTCCTGCACGTAAGGCGGGATCGCGGACTGGTTCAGTATTCCGTAGGCCAGCTCCGCCACTCCCGACACTATACCCAGGCAGATCAGCACTTTGTAGGTCGAGAGCCGCGCCAGAGTGTTTTTCAACTCCTGCTCCGGTTCATGTAATGGGGACCTCCCGTCCCTCGTCGGATGACTTGTAGATCGCGTCCAGTATCTTCGTCACGATAAGGGCCTCTTCGCCGGGCACCGGGACGGGCTTATCGTCCCGGACGGCCTCGACGAACTCGAATACCTCGGCCTCGTGGATATTTACCTGAGGGAGGAAGACCGGCGTCACGTCGAGCAGCGTCTGCCTCTCCTCCCGGAACATCTTCAACGGGCTGAGCTCGCAGCCGCCCTCAGTGCCGAGCAGCGCCGTGTTGAAGACATCCTTCTCGATGTTCGCGGCGAAGCTCGCCTCGATTGTCAAACTCGCGCCGTTCTCGAATCTCACCAGGCCGGCCGCGAAGTCCTCCACCGTGTAATTCGTGTGGTCCCACGCGCCGAACAGCCCGACAAGCCCTGGGCGGGTGCCGAACTTCGTGTAGCACAGGCCGGAAGCCGCCGTCGGCTTCGGATGCCCCATCAGCCACAGGGTGAGGTCAAGAACATGGACGCCGATATCAATCAACGGGCCGCCGCCCTGCTTGTCCTTCTGGGTGAATACGCCCCAGGCGGGGATTCCACGCCGGCGAAGGGCATGCACGCGCGCGTAGTAGATCTCGCCCATGTCACCGGCGTCCACGAAGCGCTTGAGGGCCTGCGCGTCGGACCTCCACCGGCAGCACATTGCCACCATGAGCTTCTTGCCGGACTTCCGGGCCGCCTCGACCATCGCCGCGCCCTCTTCGGCGTTGAGGGCTATCGGCTTCTCGACGAGGACGTGCTTGCCGGAGTTAAGAGCCGCAATAGTTGGGCCTGCGTGGAGGTAATTCGGCGTGCAGATGTCCACCGCGTCGAGCTCGTCCATCTTGAGGAGGTCGTTGTAATCGGCGAACTTGTACTTCACGCCGAACTCGCTGGCGGCCGCGTCGAGCGCGTCCTCGCTTACATCGCAGACGGCAACGACCTCCGCGTCCGGATGCTTCACGTAGGCCGGCATGTGCTTGTGCCGGCCGATCTTGCCGGTTCCTATGATGCCGATTCTGACCTTGCCTGGCAACTTCCGTGCCCCCTTTGTCCTTGAGTACGGTGGCTTGCCACCGCCTTGAAAAAGCGGAAGCGAGCTTCCGCACTCCAAAGTTTAGCCTTTTATGACCCCGAGGGGCTTGAGGCGGGCGACCTTGCGCGAGATACCCGTGTCGTGCGCGGTCTCCACAACCAGCGAGACGTCCTTGTACGCCTCGGGCGCCTCTTCCGCGAGAGTGCCCCTGCTCGCCGCCTTCACCAGGATTCCCTTATCCGCAAGCTCCTGCTGCACGTCTGCGCCGCGGGACTCCCTCATTGCGGCCTTCCTGCTCATGACGCGGCCTGCGCCGTGGCACGTCGAGCCGAAAGTCTCCTTCATCGCCTGGTCGGTGCCGACGAGGAGGTATGAATACCGTCCCATGTCCCCAGGAATGAGCACCGGCTGCCCGACGGCCCTGTAGATCGCCGGAACGTCCGGGTGGCCGGCTGGAAACGCTCTGGTAGCCCCCTTCCGATGGACGACGACCTTTTTCTTCTGGTCGCCGATCTCGTGCGTCTCGATCTTCGCGATATTGTGGGCCACGTCGTAAATCTGGCGCATCCCGAGCTTGTGCGGGCCTGCTCCGAAGACCCTCGAAAACACCTCGCGCGTCCAGTGCGCCATCGCCTGGCGGTTCGCCCAGGCGTAGTTCGCGGCGCACGCCATCGCAGTGAGGTACTTCTGCCCCTCCGGAGACGTGATCGGCGCGCACGCGAGCTGGCGGTCGGGAACGTCTATATGGTACTTCCGCATCGCGTCCTGCATCACGACGAGGTAGTCGTCGCAAATCTGATATCCGAAGCCGCGAGAGCCGCTGTGGATCATCACCGTTATCTGGCCGGGGTGATCTACGCCGAAGACCTGCGCGACCTCAGGCTCGTAGATTTCGTCCACGTACTGGATTTCGATGAAGTGATTCCCGCTGCCGAGCGTGCCGATCTGCGGCCTGCCTCGCTTCATGGCTCTCTCGCTCGCAGCCGAAGGATCGGCGAGATCGAGCTGTCCGCGCTCCTCCGTGACCTCAATGTCCTCCGCCCAGCCGTAGCCTTGCTCGACGGCCCATTTGCCCCCCTTGCGCAGAACGTCCCGCAGCTCCTGCTCGTTCAGGCGAATCCTGCCTTCCGAGCCGACGCCGCATGGGATGTCCGTAAAGAGAGCGTCCACGAGCTCCCGCATGCGCGGCACGACGTCCTTGCGCTCCAGGTCGGTTCTCAGCATTCGCACGCCGCAGTTGATGTCGTAGCCGACGCCGCCCGGCGAGACGACGCCTTCTTCATAGGACATAGCCGCGACGCCGCCGATCGGGAAGCCGTAGCCCCAGTGAATATCCGGCATTGCCATTGATTTGCCCTGGATGCCTGGCAGGAAGGCCACATTCGCCACCTGCTCCGGAGCCTGATCCTCCCTGATCTTCTTCAGGAGCTGCTCGTTCGCGTAGATCAGGCCGTCCGTCCGCATGCCGGGCTTGTAGCCCTTCGGTATGCGCCAGCGGTCAAGGCCGGCTTTCTCGAGGGGACCGCGCCATTCGTTTGCCATCCGTGCCACCTCCCCAATCGCTGGCGAGGCACTCCGACCACACGCGCTCGTAGACGTCCGCCGTCTGCTCGGCTATGCGCTCCCAGCTAAACTGCTCCGCCACTTTCCTGTACGCGTTCTCCGCCATCATTTTCGCCGAATATGGGTTCCTCAATATCTGAAGTATCGCCCATGCGAGCGCGTCGGGATTGTCCGCCCAGGCGGATAGACCTGTGACGCCGTGATCAACGACTTCGCGGAGGCCGCCGACATCCGTCACGATAACCGGCACGCGTGCCGCCATCGCCTCCAGAGCCACGATTCCGAACGGCTCGTACAGGCTGGGATACACAGCCACATCCGCGACCCGGTACAGTTTGAGAAGCGTGTCATCATCCACATAGCCTGTGAAGAAGACCTTGTGGGATACCCCCAAGTCCTCGGCCAATTTCACAAGATGAGACCTGTCACCGCCGCCGACGATCACGAATTTGACATCGTTGTACGCAGGCAGGATTTCCGGAACGGCCTCGATCAGCACTTGGACGCCCTTCTCTGGAACCATTCGCCCCACGAAGAAGACTATCTTCTCCTCAGCCCGGGCGAACCACCGCTTGAACTGGCCCACATCGAAGGCGAAATCGAATTTCGACATATCCATGCCATTCGGGATTACGTCGAGCTTATCGTATGGCACCTCAAGCACGCCGGCAACCTCGTCCTTCATGTAGTGGCTGCAGCAGATCACCCTCCAGGCCTCGTAGCAGAGGTCCCACTCGATGCTGTGGATATACCGCTGCTGGTCCGTGTGGATGCCCTGGTTTCGGCCGTGCTCCGTCGCATGGATCGTGGCAATGAGAGGAAGCCCGTGCTTATGCTTCAGGTTCTTTCCGGCGAATCCGGAGAGCCAATCATGGGCGTGGATGACCGTCGGCTCGCTCTGCGGAACGGGGTTGTCCGCGGCTTTCTTCTTGCGGCTCGCGTTCGCCGGCTTGAGAAGCTCGTCCACCTTTGCCTCACTCGCGGCGTTGAAGTTCTGAACCCAGTGCACGAAGTCATTACCCGGCGGCACCGGCACTCTGTAGACGCTGAGGTTGCCATCCACGTCCTCGGGAGGAGCTTCGGGATGCTCGCAAGTGATCACGTCCACCTTCACCCCGTTGGCCGCCAGAGCGCGGCTGAGGCCGTAGACGTGCCTGGCGATGCCTCCAATCACTCTCGGCGGATACTCCCAAGACAGCATAAGCAGACGCATTCGCTACAACTCCTACGATTCTAGTTGACACGGCGGGCAGATGCCCGAAGCAGTGTTCTGCAGAGACCCACACCGCTTGCAGGGCGTCCATCCGCGTGCGCGTTTCCACTTTTCGAGGCGGAGAGCCGTCGCCAGCAAGCTGCGGATGGCTCCGGCCGCCTCTCCGGCCGCACGAGCAGCGGCCTCTACCTTACCAAGTTCCTCCCGCGTGAGTTCAATCCCTTCCACATTCGGCTCGCCGGACTCACCCGGGGCCGCGGATGCCGGCCGCCTTCGGACGCGCCCGGCTTTGAAGACGATCTCCGTCAACACAGGCGCTCCCACGCGCTGGTTCAGCCGGGCGATGATATCCGACTTGTAGAAGGTCAGCTCGTTTGCCCATACCGGACTTTTGGTGGTGACAAAGATGCGGCCATCCTTCACAAATTCCGGCTGCGCCGCGCCGGCTACCTGTTCCCCCACAACCTCGTCCCAAACAAGCAGGCAGGCCTGCTCCTGCACCCGCCTTTCGAGGTCCAGGCCCCGCAGGGAGCCGGATATGAGCGATCTCAAGCCATACGGCGGGCCGCCAGACCTCATTCCGCGATCACCTGCCCTCCGGACACTCGGAATAGCCTGCCGCCCTCCAGCAGCTCGGGATCGAGCACCCTGGTGTTCGCCGCGGTCAGGAACGTCTGGCAGCGGCCCCTGGTCATCTCGAAAACGTGCGCTCGCCGCTCCTCATCCAGGTCCGTCATCACGTCGTCCAGCAGCACGATCGGGGGCTCTCCGGCAGCCTCCTCCATCAGCTCAAGCTCAGCAAGTCTGAGGCTGAGGGCTATCGTCCTCTGCTGGCCGTGCGAGCCGTAAACGCGCGCGTCCACGCCGTCTACGGCGAACATAACATCGTCCCTCTGCGGGCCTACCAGGGTCATGCCCCGGCGAATCTCCTCGCCGCGGATCTGCTCGAGATGCGCCCCCAACGCCGTCGCGAGCTCCGCGGCCGCCTCCGCTGAGCCAAGGTCGAGGCTCGGAGCATAACCGGCCTCCAGTGTCTCCGCCCCGTCCGTGATCTGCGAGTGGATTATTCGGGCCAGCGCACCCGCCCGCCTCACAAACTCCAGACGACGCTCCAGGATTCGAGCTCCATAAGCCACAAGCTGTTCGTCCCAAGCGCGCAACTCCCCATCCCCCAAGCGCTTCACCTGGAGCTCCCTTAGCAGGCGGTTTCGCTGCTCCAAGACCCTCCGGTAGTTCACCAGGAGGTGGCAATACTGCGGCTGGATCTGGCTTATTTCGAGGTTGAGGAATTTCCGCCGCTCGCTGGGCTCGCCGCGAACAATCTCTACGTCGCGCGGTTCAATCAGCACGACGTTCATCTGACTCATTAGGTCGCTCAGCCTTGTCTGGCGGATCGTGTTCACCCTCACTTGCTTCTTTTCGGCCTTGCCAAGGACAACCTCGATCTCAACGTCGTTCCGCTCGTCTC
>Ga0307380_10003266_pt1 | contig 22491 bp, 21 predicted proteins | sample UN3MG_FD_202239 | JGI IMG/M metagenome (GOLD analysis project Ga0307380, IMG submission 202239) | Soil microbial communities from Risofladan, Vaasa, Finland - UN-3 | ecosystem: Environmental > Terrestrial > Soil > Coastal area > Acid sulfate soil | place: Finland: Risofladan, Vaasa | collected... | reverse complement strand
GGGTACTTGCTCTGACTTCTTCCAAATAACCTGTTAGGAAAATTGTTAAAAAATGTCAAAAAATGCTCTTTCAAACATAGAGAACATCTACGTATTTTTAAATATTTTTCGGTTTTTGCCTTACTAATTCAATGGTCACTAATGTCTCAATATACGTTACAATATTATTACATAAAGCGTTTGTGGGGAAAGAGGTGTTGATGTTAATTTTGAGAAAAATTTAAAAAAAGGATTGCGAGGAGGATTTTGGCCGATATAATGGATTATATGAGTACGAATTTTATAATTTGTTCTGTTTTCAAGGCTGGTTCCAGCCTTAGCCTGCTGCTATTGCGCCGCTTGGCGCGATAATGATACCTCTACAAAAATCTGTTAATCCATCGTTTTTTTCTTAAATTCTTAGCAATTTAGCCCTGATTGGGGCATAATTGTCCCCGATCAGCGTTAATTTCAGGAGAAAATGAAAATGTCCAAAGAAAAAGTACAAATATTCGACACGACGTTACGTGACGGCGAGCAGGCGGCGGGGACGCGTTTGGGGGCGAGAGAGAAGGTGGAAATCGCCCGGCAGCTTGTGCGGCTGAACGTCGATATCATCGAGGCCGGCTTTCCCGCATCGTCGCCGGAGGATTTCGAGGCCGTGCGGCTGATATCCGAACAGATTGAAGGGCCTGTCATTTGCGGCCTGACACGGGCCATAAAAACCGATATCGAGACATGCCAGAAGGCCCTGAAAAAGGCCAAACGCTCCCGAATACATACGGGCATCGGCGTCTCGGAGATTCACATCGCGGGTAAATTCGCCGACGATAAGTACGGCAAGACGATGGGCGAAAAGCAGGCGACGATTTTGAAGATGGGCGTCGAGGCGGTCAAGCACGCGTGTCAATACGTCGACGAAGTCGAATTTTACGCCGAGGACTCCGGGCGTGCCGACCGGGCCTTTTTATACGAGATTCTCGAGGCCGTGATAGAGGCCGGAGCAACCGTCTTGAACATCCCCGACACGACCGGCTATTCAATGCCCCAGCAGTATGGCGCCCTTATCAGGGACATACGGGCGAACGTGCCGAACGTCGAGAAGGCGGTAATCAGCGTGCACTGTCACGATGATTTGGGATTGGCGGTCGCGAACTCGCTGGCCGGCGTGAAGAACGGCGCGCGGCAGGTTGAAGGGACGATAAACGGCGTCGGCGAGCGGGCAGGCAATGCGGCCATCGAAGAGGTCGTAATGGCAATCCATACGCGGCGAGACTTCTTCGAAGACGTGGAAACGAACATCAACACCCGCGAGTTCTATCGAACCAGCCGGATGGTTGCGGATATGCTCGGCATGCCGGTCCCCGCCAATAAAGCGGTTGTGGGACACAATGCCTTCGCGCACAGCTCCGGAATTCACGTGGACGGATTTTTGAAAAAGCGGGAGACGTATGAGATTATGAGGCCCGAGACTATCGGCCTTGACCAGAGTCGCGTGGTTCTGACGGCTCGCACGGGACGTCACGGCCTGCGACATCGCCTCGAAGAGATGGGATATAAACTGTCTCCACAAGAGCTGGAGAAGACGTACGAGCGATTTCTGGCCGTGGCCGACAAGAAAAAAGAGGTTTTCGACGAGGATCTCGCGGCTATAATCAGCGACGAGATTCACGCTATTGAGCACATTTACGAGCTGGAGTACCTGCACGTTGCCTGCGGGACAGGTACGCTGCCGACGGCGAGCGTCAAGATGAAAATTAAAGACAAAACGAAACAGGCGGCGGCCTGCGGCGACGGCCCTGTCGATGCGGCGTACGAAGCCATTCGTCAGGCCACGGGTCTGTCACCCAAGCTCGAAGACTACTCAATCAGAGCTGTCACCGGCGGCAAAGAGGCGCTCGGCGAAGCCATCGTCAGAATCACCGAAGACGGCAGAACCTTTACCGGCCGGGGAATCTCGACGGACATCATCGAAGCCTCGGCGAAGGCTTACGTCGACGCAATCAACAGAATGGTCGCAGCAAAAAAAAGCAAACAGCCCGAATTCAAAGCGGATCTGTAATTAAAGGAGAGCCCAAAAATGGGTATGACAATAACCGAGAAAATCCTGGCAAAGTCGGCCGGCAGGCAAAAAGTCGCCCCGGGCGAGCTCATCGATGCGAAGCTTGATATTGTTATGTGTCACGATATTACCACGCCGCCGGCCATTTCGATGCTTGTCGAAAAGGGAATCGACAAGGTGTTCGACCGGGAGAAAATTGTCGTAACGCCGGACCATTTTCAGCCGGCCAAGGACATCAAAAGCGCCGAGCTTCACAAGCGGCTCGACGACTGGGCGAAACGCCACAAAATAAAATACTATTATAAGCTCGGCAGGGCCGGTGTATGTCACGCGCTGCTGCCGGAACAGGGACACATTCGCCCGGGCGAAGTTATCGTCGGGCCCGATTCGCACACGTGCACTTACGGAGCGTTCGCGGCTTTCAGCACGGGAATCGGCTCGACGGATGCAGCGGCCGCAATCGCGACGGGGCAGCTTTGGTTCAAGGTCCCGGCTTCGATAAAGTTCGTCCTGAACGGCTCGCTCGGGCCGGGCGTTTACAGCAAGGACGTCATCCTCGCCGTCATTGCGAGAATCGGCGTAGATGGCGCGCTCTACAGGGCGATGGAATTCGTCGGGCCGGCCCTTGCCGAGATGTCGATGGAAGCGCGAATGACAATAACGAACATGGCCATCGAAGCCGGCGCGAAAAGCGGCATCATCGGTTTCGACGATGTCACAAGGCATTATCTCGACGAGCATTTAAAGGAAAAAACGTGCTACGCCATTTACGACTCCGACAGTGACGCCGAGTACCTGGCGACCGAAGAGTTCGACTGCTCTGCGCTCGAGCCGATGGTAGCTCTGCCGCACCTGCCGAGCGGCGGAGTCCCCGTCGGCGAATGTGCCGGCAAAGAAATGGATCAGGCCTATATCGGAAGCTGTACGAACGGACGAATCGAAGATTTGCGAATCGTGGCAAAAATTCTCGACGGCAAACAAGTCGCCATTCGCACGCTGATCGTGCCCGCCACGCCGGTAATCTGGAAACAGGCGAAAGACGAAGGCCTGTTCGATATCTTCTACGAGGCCGGCTGTGTAATCGCCGCTCCAACCTGCGGCGCATGCCTGGGCGGCTTTATGGGTATCTTAGCTGCCGGCGAAAAGTGCATCAGCACGACCAACCGCAACTTCGTCGGCAGGATGGGAGATCCTAAGAGCGAAGTCTATCTCGCCAGCCCCGCAACCGCGGCGGCAAGCGCAGTAACAGGGAAGATAACGGATCCGAGGAAATACCTCTGATATATTAAAAATCAAAGATTAAAATGCAAAATGACAAATTAAATACGATTTGAAAATCCGAAGCACGAAATCCGAAATACGAAACAAATACAAATGACCGAAAAGCAAAATCCAAAACAATATGACCTGGAAGAAAGGACACTTAAATTCGCAAAAAGAGTCAGGGCATTTGTTAAGAAACTTAAGACAACAATCTCAAATATCGAGGATGGAAAGCAACTGGTAAGAGCATCAGGTTCTGTTGGAGCAAATTATATTGAAGCTAATGAAGCTCTAAGTAAGAAAGACTTTGTTATGCGCATCAAGATATGTAGGAAAGAGGCAAAAGAAAGCAGATACTGGCTCAAGCTTGTGAATCCTGAGGGTAAGCTGGAAATAGAACGTGAAAGAAAAGAATTAGTACAAGAAGCTATTGAGCTAACAAACATTTTTGGATCAATTCTAAGAAAGAGTGAGTAAGGTTTTGAGTATTCAGTATTTGAATTTTGATATTGTTTCGGATTTCGATATTCGAATTTTGAGAGTAGAAGAGGTTAATTATGTCTAAAGCACACGTTTATAAACGAGACCATATAAATACGGATGAAATCATCCCCGCCCGGTATCTGAATACCGACGACCGGGCCGAGCTCGCGAGCCATTGCCTGGAGGATTTGGACGGGGACTTTGTCAATAAGGTCAGCAAGGGCGATGTAATTGTGGCCGGCGAGGATTTCGGCTGCGGCTCATCGCGGGAGCACGCCGTCTGGGCGATTCGCGGGGCGGGCGTCGCCACCGTTATCGCAAAATCCTTCGCCCGAATCTTCTATCGCAACGCAATCAATAACGGCTTCTACCTGATAGAATCGCCGGATGCACCCGACAAGATAAATGACGGCGATGAGCTTCAAATCGATTTCAAAGCCGGCTTGATAAAGAACAAAACAGCCGGCTCAGAGATAGTTTTTAATCCCCTGCCGGACTTCGCCCTCAAAATAATCAACGACGGCGGACTGCTCGAACACATAACGAAAAGTAAAAAGTGAAAAGTAAAAAGACAAAAAAAGGCTTGCCCAACTCCACCAGAGCAAAAATGTTCAGTGCCTGACACCATTAATTTTCTTTGGAATCTCGACAAAAAATGAAGAACAACAGTATTCAAAAGAACAGACTTTGGATGGCCTTGGTATTGATAACGTTATTTGCCCTTGAGACTCACGCCGGATACACGGAAACTATGAATCCGAATGGATTGACCAGAAACCTCCAAACTGACTTTGGCCTGGTTGATGACTACGCAAAAAGCAATCAGAGCGCTATCCTCCAAAAGGCAATCGATGACCTTTCCGCAAAGGGCGGTGGACGACTCATTCTTCCGAAAGGAACATACCGCTTTGCCATGGTTTATCTCAAGTCCAACGTCCATTTATTAATCGAAAAGGATACGGTCATTAAACCTTACTGGCCCAAAGGTACAAAGACCGTTGTCTTTCTCTTGGATGTGGAGACTCCGTCCAACAAGAAAGAGGCAAAGGGGAAGGAAAGGGAGTACATCCAAAATGTCAGCATTCGAGGTCTCGGCGGCCGATTTGTCGTCGACTATTCAGACCGAGAGCGAGAGGAAGATGAAGGTATACGCGCTGTCTTATGTAGAATGGTCCGAAACTTTCTCATCTCCGACCTCGACGTGAAAGACAACTTCACCGTCTATTGTGGAGTCACAATGAGTCCAACCCGATCGAAAACCAAGAGTGTGAAAGATTGGGAAGTGTCCCGTGCAACCGATGGAACCATGCGGAATTGCCGCATCTTCAACGCCAGTCCAGGGTACGGTCTCGTCCAGTTACACGGTGCGCAATCGGTGCACTTTGAGGATCTCTATGCGAAGGGGGGAGTCACATTGAGGCTCGAAACGGGCGCATTAGGAGGACATACTGCCGTCTTCGATATTACGGGAAAGAACATCGTCTGTGAAAATGGTCGGTGTGCGGTCATGCTCGGTCCTCACAGTGCGGTTAATGGTTTTGTGCACGTCGACGGAGTCACGGCAAAGAGCTGTGCGTATGCCGTTACGATCGGCCTTGGAGGTGTGAAGAAACAGGAACTGGCAAGGAATCCCGACGCCAAAGATGGAAGATTCGCCGACGGCAGTTCGATCAAGAATGTCCATGCGATTTTCGGACGCGATGCGCAGATCAAAACGCATGCCATCCTTGAGATCCCGGAAGAGTACCTTGACGACCTCAGGCTAAGGAAAATCTCTAAGTTCTTTGATGGGCCATCGATTGGGGCCGTGAAAGACTCAACCGAAGGGGCTTATCACGTCATCGTCGAAAACGTGACTCTCGACGGGTTTAAGTACAACAATGACAAGAAGATTCTGACTCCTGAAGACAGAAGACCGGGCAAATGGGCACAAGCGCTCAAGAAATGGAAGTCCGACAGAAGAATCTCTGATGATTAGGATGTTTCCAGGGCTTCGAAACCTTCCTGCTGACTGAACTGTCTTCTGGTAGTGATCGAACTCGACGGTCAGGTTGCAGCCAATGAGCAAACAAAGAGGGGTTGCAGCCACTGAAGGAACGCAGTCAGCGAAGCGGATAGTCTTTCCGCTCCAAATTCGAGTGAATCCCTCCAAGAAAATTTTTAAAAAATCCAGGTTTCAATCCAGAATAACCTTGACATGAATCTATAAATATGTAAGTATACTAAATATACTTATATTAATTTTTGAGGACTTTGGATTATGTTTAGTACGATTGAAGCTGCTGATTGCATTGGCGTATCCAAGAGCACCCTTCTGCGATGGCTCGATGAAGGGCTGGTGGATGATGTCGAGCGTGATTGGCGTGGCTGGCGAGTTTGGCGCAGCCGGGACGTCGAGCGTGTTAAGGCCTTTCAGAAGGCCTATCACAGCAAACCGATAAGGCGCCTCAGGCGAGGCTCGTTGTCCAGGGCCGAGTGTGCCAAAGCGGCGGCCCTAAGTATGAGAAGCTTTGCGAAGGGATATTTTCCGAGACCGGGAGTGGGAATGTGAAAATTCGCCGGGCAAAAGCAAGTGATGCGGCACGCTGTGCGAAGATCAGTTTCGTGCGTACGGCGGAAGAACTGAAAAAACTACTTAGGCAGGATGAAACTCAGTGGCTGGTTCTTGAGGATGATGGCGGGGCCGTGGTGGGTCTTGGGATCATCAACTTTTGGGCCTGGAACAAAATGGCGTGGATATGGGATTTAACTATTGATGAGAAAGAAAGAGGTAAAGGATACGGCAGGGCCTTGCTTAAGGGAATGCTCAAGGCTGCTAAAAAGGCCGGGGCCAGGGTCATGATGGACTTCGGCCCGCCTAATCCTCATGACTGTTCTCTGTGTGAGTTGCTCGTCTATAACGGTTTTCGCGTCTGCGGCACAAACGACCGCTGGTTTGCCGATCATAAATACCCAACGGCTGTTTTTTATGGCTACGATCTATGAAAGGGAGAAATAATGGCAAAGAAGAAAAATACATTAGTGCCCTACGACCAGGTATCCCCCGGATTTGAAGCGGTGTACACTGGAGAGACCTCCTCTGCGCCCGTCCGGGAGAACCAAATGACTAGTACACTCTATTCAGATGAGGATGGCAACCTTATAAGCCAGTGGTGTACTATTCCCTGGATCTTTCCGAATGAGGAAGGCCAATGGGCCGAAGATGAATGGGATGACATGGTCAAGCACCTGAATGAAATGCAGAGCAAGCTGGGACCACTGACCGATAGCATTCGTCTGCTTCGCAGCCACATCACCGGTCTTATTCCCTGTGACAGCGGCCTGCCGGTTACCGTGGACGAGTTACTGTTTGCCATTGCCTGGGGGAAACTGGAACGGTCATCTTTCAAAAACGGATGCCTGTGTCAGGGTATGGGGTGCCGGCTGAAGACCAGCCAGCCGCAACAAATGGAAAGTATCAGGACTATCCACGGCATATTAAATGCGTATCTGTCGGGTGAACCGAGAAAGGATGCAATCAAGGCGCACCCGGAGGCGGCGGGATTTATCAATCGGTCCTACGAATGGCTGGGTGCGGTTTCGGACTTAACAAAGGTCCAAAGGAAGATGCTGGATCGGATGCTCCTGACGTTTGACTTTTTCATAAAGCTCAATTACACGGGGACCGATCCCCAAATGCCCCCTGGGGGGGGATCCGCACTACAGGCCCTGGAGGCCATGGGAAAGGACGTGTTTTACGACGAAAACGGACGCGGTCGGCGTCTCGATGCAGAAATTTCAGAACTTGCAGGACTTCCTAAGATCCATCCCGAGTGGGATCATCCCGCATATCAAGAAGCGCTCGATACGCTCAAGGATGAGCAGAAAAAGGAACTGTACAAGACCTGCTGCGCCATCGCGACGGGAATCCACACGGCCTCCGACTGTCACCATAGCACGTTTCGCTACATTGAAGGGTGGATTCACGGCATTGGAACCGGCCGATTAGGTATCCCAACACGCAAGGCGCAAAGCGAAAAACAACGTCTGGGCCATATGCTGTTTGGCTATGCACTGGGCCTGGACAGGTGGCTGATGCGTGTACCCCTGCAATTCCTCCTTTTGGATCTCGGACATATCGACCTTGGCTTTGATCCAAGAAACAACATCGTTCGGGTTTACGCCTGTCTTGGTGAGAAAAGGACTCCGGTAAAAGAATGGCTGGCGGGATGTCTCTGGTACAATCTGGTTCACAACCAGCATGGTGGGCTGATTGGATCTTTTACACTCAGTCACACGGACCTCATTCAGCAGTGTAAAGACAAGGGCGTCACCGTTCATGAGTGGATGGATTCTGTCCTTAAAGCTGATGTGTAAAATAAGCCAGAAGAAAACTTCTTACAATATACATCAGTTAAAACTGAATTGTTAAACAATTAAAAGATGAAAGGTCTAAAATGAAAAGGCTATCAATTCTATTGCTTGTTTTAATGGTAAGTTTAAGCTCATATGCGATAAATGAGGAAAAAGAGAAGGCGAAAGAAAGTAGATCAACTTCGTTTCAGCCAAAGCCTCTTGAGGACGATTGGAGCAAGTGGCTTGTTGGCGAGTGGGAATTCTCGGCCGAATCAGATGCGGGAACAGGTAAAGGTTGGACGAAGATTTGTGAGTCACTGACATATCAATTAACAAAAGGACGCCATTTTCTGCGAACTGAATGGTTGATGCTGCCAGGAGAAACAACTGTCTAAGATGAGCCAAATTCATTTTGCACGTACAGGAACAATTATGATGTCTCGTTCCCGTAACAATCCTTGTCGAAACGGCAGAAATGAGAGGCAAAGAATTGATTCTCCGAGGGAAATGTAAGCACTGCGGAAAAGATGTCTGCCGCGTCTTTGAACCAGAAAACTACTGAATAAGCAGCAAACCATCGGCTGAACTGTACGGCGACTCCGTCCATTGCTTCGCTCATTCAGTGGCTGCCACCCATAGATTTTCTTGATAAGCAGGTGCTTGGAGAGTATAGTATCGGCAGCTAAAGAAAAGGCAAAATCAGATGGGCAATAAAGCCTTAAGAAAGGTATTGAAATGAGCAAACGTACCAGAAAGCCGGCACAACCGGCAGAAAAGACTATTGAGGCCGTGTTTGACGAGTTCCTTAAAGAACAACGAGAACGCCTGAAGCCTTCCACTATACGCAAATATGAAGATGTCATTGAGTTGTTTCAGTCGTGTCTGAACAACTACGCTTATCAGAGCCTCGATAAGCAGGAGGATGCGTTATTCGACCGGCTTTATAATGCCAAGGGCGATGAACATCGGGAATTTTGCCAGTTATTTGGCCCGGAGAAGATCCCCGACAGTGTTGATGAGTTCCTGAATTACTTCATGATTCGCAAGGTTATGTGCGGCAAGGATCTGATGCAAGCGGCGGGCACGGTGACTAAGAAGCTGGGCAAATGGCTCAAGAAAAAGGGATACATCCAGTCGGAAAGTGCCGAGGAGCTTGTGAGTTGTGGTGCTACCGCCGCCAAGGAATTGCCCGCCGCGGAAGAATTAGCCCGTATGCTTGCCGATTATGCTAACCGCACCGCTGTTGATTGTGATCAAGTGATCGAAGACCATTTTACCATCGAAGCTGTAGAGCCGGACAAGCTGCACCTATCCGCTTTTTCAGGAGATGACGATATCACAGTTCCCGTTTACCGGAACATCAGCAATGCCTGCCGGGTGGGTTGGTCCTTTTCCGGAGCGGTCGGTAAAACAGATAAGGGCTGGCGTATTCTCGAGGCCTGGAATGTATATCCTTAGGACGATTTTCCTCATCCACTTCATTTGCTTTGCTCATTCAGTGGCAGTCCCGCAGAGATTTCCTTGATAACCAGGTCGTTTGATAGTATAGTATTTACCTGGATTACAACTACGATGTGTTATTGTGTAGTCTGAGGTCAAAGATTTGGTATTTGGTGTTAGGATGCGAAATCGAACTCAGAGGGCAATTTTGTTCTCCGCAAGGAGTCCTGAGGATGACAAGATATCTTTTTCGAGTTATCGCCCGGCCTTTGCCCCGTTAGACAGGCGAGGCCGCCGTTCGGCGGGATTTACTTTGGTCGAGCTGCTGGTCGTCATCGCGATTATCGCTCTGCTCGCTGCAATTCTTCAGCCGGTACTTTCCCGCGCCAAGTCAAAGGCCGAAGAAGTGGTCTGCCTGAACAATCTCAAGCAGCTTCAAATATGTGCAAAACTCTATTCGCAGGACAACGACTACTTCCTGCCTCCGAACCGAAACGTTTATTACCTCAACACCTTAGGGCCTTCGGCCGGCTTCGACCCCAACCTGACATGGTGTGCCGGGCTGGCGCCTTACGATACGACCACTGAGAATATCAAACGGGGCCTGCTCTTTTGTTACAACAAATCAACCGACATCTATCGGTGTCCGTCCGACAAGTCGCGGGTGCGAACGAAGGAAGGTAAAGTCCTGAATATTCGACGGACGCGCAGCTACAATATGAGCCAATCCATCAATGGCTTGCCTTATCCGAGCGAGCAGGCCCTGATGCCGAGCTTTACCAAGGAAACGGATATCGACCAGCCATCGCCTTCTAAGCTGCTGTTCTTTGTTGATGTTCACGAGGACAGCATTTTCGATTCCCACTTTGGTATCCCCCCGCTGGGTCCTACTTATGCCAAAGATCGGCGGTGGTGGGATCTTCCGGCCGGCCGGCACTCGCAGGGCGGCAACTTCTCTTTCGCCGATGGCCACGTCGAACACTGGCGATGGGTTGTGCCTAAAATCTTCACCGAACCTGGTCAGCCCGTCAGGAAAGACGGCGAAATCCAGGACTTCCTGAGGGTTCAGCGAGGCGTAAAAGCCGAGAAAGATTAAGCTGGTGCGATGTATCACACTCTACGTCGTTTAATCTTAAGTGACGGGCTGCTGCCAATCGTGGATTTTCTTGATAACCGGCCCAGCGTAGAGTATAGTAGGAAGGCAAAAGTTGAAAGTAAAAATGTAAAGGCAAAAAGGGATTTTAACTGAATGGTGATCTTATGAACAGACGTGATTTTTTGAAGACCCTCAGCCTGGGTGCGGCGGCGATGGCCGTCCCGGGATACGGGAGCGTTAATCAACAAAAATCAGACGCAAATGAGCCGAACAGGGGCCCGAATTTCGTATTCTTTCTGATTGACGATATGGGCTGGAAGGATTTGGGATGTTACGGCAGCAGTTTCTATGAGACGCCGAACATTGACAAACTGGCAAGCGAAGGCATGCGCTTCACCGAAGCCTACGCCGCCTGCCCGGTGTGCTCGCCGACGCGTGCAAGCATTGTTACGGGCAAATATCCGGCCAGGCTTGGGATAACGCAGTGGATAGGCGGCAGCAACGAGCCCATAGAGTATCTTCACCATATGCCGCTCGATGAGGTGACAATCGCGGAGGCCCTGAAGAAGGCCGGATATGCAACCGGCTTTGTGGGCAAGTGGCATCTGGGCGATAAGGCGTATTATCCCCAACATCAGGGTTTTGATATAAATATCGGCGGTGACTATTCCGGTGCCCCGCCGACGTACTTCTGGCCGTACAAGAAGAAGAACCGGGCATTGGAGGAGATGCCGCCGGGCGGTGAGGAAGGCGAATATCTGACTGACCGGCTGACGGACGAATCGCTGAAGTTTCTCGAAGCGAATAAGGACAGGCCCTTCCTGCTGTACCTTTCACACTACGCGGTGCACACACCGATAGAATCCAAGCCGGAACTGACGGATAAATACAAGGCCAAGGCCGAGAAACTCCCCCCGATTGACGGCCCAAAGTTTGTTACGGTTTATGGCCGTTACAAGACCAGGCAGGTTCAGGACGATCCGCCTTTTGCAGGGATGGTTCAGAGCGTGGATGAAAGCGTCGGTCGCGTTATGAAAAAGCTGGAGGAATTGGGCGTGGCGAACAATACGGTTGTCATATTCATGTCGGACAACGGCGGGCTGTCCACCGTGCCGCGGGAGGCGCCGACTTGCAATCTGCCGCTTCGTGCGGGCAAGGGATGGCTGTACGAAGGCGGGATACGCGAGCCGATGATTATCAAGTGGCCCGGCGTGGTCAAGCCGGGCAGGGTATGCAGCGAGCCGGTGACAAGCACGGATTTCTATCCGACCATGCTCCAGATGGCCGGCCTGCCGCTGATGCCCGAACAGCATATCGACGGCGTGAGCCTGATGCCGCTGCTGAAAAATAAAGGCAGGCTGAATCGCAGGGCTATCTACTGGCATTACCCCCACTATCATGGAAGCGGCAACAAACCCAGTGCGGCGGTTCGAGCCGGCGATTACAAACTGATTGAATGGTATGAAGACAACAGCATTGAACTATACAATCTGAAAAACGACATAGGTGAGAAGGATGACCTCGCCGCCAAAATGCCCGAAAAGGCAGCCGAGCTTCGCAGCCTGCTGCACCAGTGGCTAAAGCAAACGAAAGCCACAGTGCCGACTCCGGAACAGTTGAAGGATTTCCAAAAGAAAAAATAGAATTCCAAATCGAGGCAACGCACAAAGTGGTATTTCCTCTGTAAGGAAATTGCATGAAAGAATATTACATAAAAAGCAAAAGACTCTCTCAAGCCCTATTCATTATATTGGCTTATGCTTTTCTCGGCTGCTTCGCGGCCGGCGCATTGAGTGAGCGAACGACCGTGGTCTTATACCCGGCACCGGACGGCGCGGAACGGGCGAAGGATTTTACGGTAAAGGCCGATGGCGAGGAGATATTTGTCTACGACTCGAAAGTGGCGGCATTTGGGTATTTTTCGTTCAACGGCAGGGTGCCAGTGTCGATTACAGCTAACCGGGATGTCGATAAAGTCGATATTCGGCCAAAAAGCCACGGCATTGAATATTCAATCAAGGGCAGAACTATAAACTTCCAACTGGATCGTCCCTGTAACCTGAGTGTCGAGATCAATGGTGACATTAAGCGGCCGATTTTTATTTTTGCAAATCCGCTGGAGCAGGACATACCGAAGCAGGGTGACGAGAATGTCCTGTATTTTGGTGGCCGTAAGATTCACGAGGCCGGCGAGATAAAAGTCGGCAGCGGCCAGACCGTTTACATAGCCGGCGGAGCGATTGTACGAGGCAGGATTAGGGCCGAAGGAGCTGAAAATGCACGAGTGATCGGACGCGGTATTCTGGACGGCAGCCATCGCGATTACAAAACGCAAATGGTCAAGCTGTCCGAATGCTCCAATTTCGAGTTGAATGGGATAATTGTTCTCAACAGCTTCGGCTGGACCCTCGTGCCGGTCAAGTCGGACAATGTGAGGTTCGCCAACGTCAAAGTCGTCGGCTGGCGTGACAATGACGACGGCATTGACATAGTCGGCTGCAGGAATCTCAGCATTGAGAACTGCTTTTTGAGAACAAAAGACGACTGCATCGCTGTCAAGGCCTCGCCGGGATATTTCAAAGAGGGCGAAAGCGGCCTGCGAAACGTTCAGAACGTGGCCGTTATCGATTCAGTGCTGTGGAACGCCGAGTGGGGCAATGCAATGGAGATTGGCTTCAAGCTTCAGACCAAATCGATCAGTGACATCCTGTTCAGGAACTGTGACATTATTCATGTTGAGCGGGGCGGGACGTTTACAATCCATAACGGCGATTTCGCTACGGTCGAGAATATACGTTTCGAAGACATTCGCGTCGAGGACTCGAGGGACAAGTTGATTGAATTGCGGGTCGGGCTCTCAATATACAGTGGGGACTGCCCGTGGGAGCTTCACCGTCAAAACCCCGAGCGCAAAAGAAGCCCGCTGGGCCAGTGGATTCTTGTGGAAGCAGATAAAGAAAAGGAACATGCGAGTCATCGCGGACATATCAGGAATATTCACTTCAGGAACATCGCTGTTACAGGATCGAAGCTTCCCAAATCGTACCTCATCGGATATAACGATAGCCACAGCGTCGAGAATATAGTCGTTGAGAACCTGCAGTTCAATGGAAGGCGAATATTGAATGCCGAAGCAGGCAACTTCACAATAGAGACGGCGAAAAATGTGAAATTTGTCGAATCGAGCGATGTGAGATAATTGGTTGACAGGTTAGAGGCCTGTATTTAAAGCAGATGTTTTTAGCATTATAAGAAACAGAAAGGAAGAAATGACAACGTATAAGATAGCAGTAATGCCCGGCGACGGTACCGGACCGGAAGTGACAGCTGAGGCGGTAAAGGTCTTGAAAGCCGCTGCGGATAAATTTAATTTCAAGCTGGATTTGACCGAGTTCGATTTCGGCGGCGAAAGATATAAAAGGACCGGCGAGACCCTGCCGGACAGCGGTGTGGAAGAGCTTCGCAACTTTGATGCCATCCTGTTAGGCGCTATCGGCCATCCCGATGTCGCGCCCGGCATACTCGAAAAGGGCATCTTGCTAAAGGCCCGCTTCGAGCTGGACCAGTATATCAATCTTCGTCCGGTGAAGCTCTATCCGGGCGTCGAGACGCCGCTAAAGGACAAAGGTCCCGAGGATATAGACTTCGTCGTTGTCCGTGAAAATACGGGTGATCTCTATACTGGCACGGGCGGTTTCTCAATGAAAGGGACGCCTCATGAAGTGGCCGTCCAGTCGGCTGTCTATAATCGTTTCCAGGTGGACCGCTGTCTCAAGTACGCGTTCGAATACGCACGCAAGCACGGCAAGAAGGCACGCGGAAAAGGTGATAAAAATACACTCGCTTTGAGCGGCAAAACGAATGTCTTGACGTATGTCTACGATCTATGGGAGCGGGCCTTCCATGAGATGGGCAAGGCAGAATATCCCGATATTGAAAGGGAGTACTACCACGTGGACGCGACGTGTATGTGGTTTGTAAAGAATCCGGAATGGTTCGATGTTATCGTTACCGGCAATATGTTCGGTGACATAATCACCGATCTCGGTGCGATGATTCAGGGCGGTATGGGCATTGCAGCCGGCGGAAATCTCAACCCCGAAGGCGTCAGCATGTTCGAGCCCATCGGCGGCAGCGCCCCGAAATATACCGGTAAAGGCGTGATCAATCCTCTGGCTGCGATTTGCGCCGGGCAAATGATGCTGGAGATATTGGGCGAAGAAAAGGCGGCCGAGAGTATCGAAGATGCCGTCAAGTTCGCCACTGCCAACAAGCTGAAATCGATGCAGGCCGGCCGAATGGGATATTCAACCAGCGAAGTCGGAGACCTCGTCGCAGAAAAAGTCGCAGAATAGAACGAAGAGCCAAAAGTACGAAATTCCAAATGCGAAATTCCAAACTTATGTTTTGAAAATTTGGAATTTAGGCTTTGGTATTGTTTCGAATTTCGATATTAGAATTTAGGGTTTAAGCTAAGTTGCCTGCGAATCTTACACCGGAATATTTTAAGGCCGAAAAGTGGTACAAATCCGCCGCAACGAACGAGGAAAAAATCCTCGCCCTTGAGCGGATGCTGGCGGTAATGCCCAAGCACAAGGGCACGGATCACTTGAAGGCCGACCTGCGCAAAAAGCTCAGTAAACTTAGAGACACGGCCACGCAAAAAAAAGGCGCCAAGCATGTCGACATCTTCCACGTGCCCCGGGGAGGATCGGGCCAGATTGTCCTGTTGGGCACGCCAAACTCCGGCAAGAGTTCCATCGTCGCGGCCCTGACAAATGCCAAAGTCAACGTGGCCGATTTTCCGTTTGCAACGAGCCAGCCCGTGCCTGGTATGGTAACGTTTGAGGACATTCAAATACAATTGGTTGATATGCCCCCGATTACCGTCGATTACACCGCGCCAGGCCAGGTCGGAACCTATCGCAACTGCGATATAATCGGCATTGTGATCGACCTTTCCGCTGACGTGCAGGAGCAGTTAGACACTTGTCTGGATTTCCTCGAGTCCCGCAGCCTGCTGATCCACAGTGAAACGCCGGCCTATGATCCACAAGGCAACGTGCTCGGCAAAAAGGCATTCTGCATCTGCACGAAGTCAGACATCGCCAGGGCAGACACTCTTGAGAGTCTAAAAAAATCCTGTAAGTATTCCTTTGAATTTATTGAGGTCTCCGCTGCGACAGGCGAGGGACTTGAAGAACTCTCCGCGAAGTTCTTCAAGCTGCTTGGCATAATCCGTGTTTACGCCAAGCCGCCCGGCAAGCCAGCCGATATGACCGAGCCATTCACCCTGCCGGTCGGCTCAACCGTTATGGACCTGGCTACCGCCATCCACCGCCAGTTGGCTGAAAAACTGAAAATCGCAAGAATCTGGGGCACCGGCGTCTACGACGGCCAAAACACCCAGAGAAACCACGTTCTCAACGACAAAGACATTATTGAATTGCATTTCTCCTGATTGGATTTACAATGTTGCCTCTGAGATTATCGTTCGTCCCTTGGAAGAACGAAAAACAGTTACGGTGCAAAGTGGAAAGGATAATTGATATGTTCAGGTTACATTTAGTTTGTCTCGGCCTCTTGACAGCTTCAATATTGGCCGGTTCTCATCAACCGGCAGCAGCAGCCAGCCAGCAGAAAACAGTTACGATCGAGGCAGGCAAGACCGGTGAGCCAATCTCAAAATACATCTACGGCCAGTTTATCGAACATCTCGGGCGGTGCATTTACGGCGGCATATGGGCCGAAATGCTCGAAGACCGCAAGTTTTATTTCCCCATCACGCCTCAATACGACCCCTACCGGGCCTCGCGGGGAGTGGCCAAGGATGCGCTGCTGCCGGTGGTCGGCGCATCACCGTGGCAAATCACAGCAGCGCCCGATTCGGTGACTATGGTCAAAAAGGATTCCTTCGTCGGTGAGCACACCCCGCTCATTCAGCCGGGAAGCGGTATCCGACAACTCGACCTCGGATTAGTTAAGAATAAGAAATACGTCGGTTACATCTATCTCAAACCCCAACAGTTGAGCACAACTGTTATGATATCGCTTCACTGGGGTGACAAGCCGGAAGAACAAAAAGACACTCAGCTGCTTGTCGTTGCCAACAACTACAGCAGGCACACACTCGAGTTTACAGCCGGTGCCGACACATTAAAAGGAAAGCTGGAAATCAAGGTAGCCGAAGCAGCCATGGGACCATGCTTTATAGGCACAGTCTCTCTTATGCCTGCGGACAACATCAATGGCATGCGCCGCGATACATTAGGGCTGCTGAAAGAGCTCAACGCCCCGATATATCGCTGGCCAGGCGGCAATTTTGTCTCCGGCTACGACTGGCGCGACGGTATCGGCGACCGCGACCGCCGGCCGCCCCGGCAAAATCCCGCCTGGACCGGGGTCGAGCACAATGATTTCGGCCTCGACGAGTTAATTGCCTTCTGCCGCGAGGTCGGCGCCGAACCACTGATCACCGTCAATACAGGCCTGGGCGACGCTTACTCGGCCGCACAGGAGGTTGAATACGCCAACGGCTCGGTCGATACGATCGGCGGCCGGTGGCGAGCCCAAAACGGCAATCCCGAACCCTACAATGTGGAATGGTGGTGCATCGGAAACGAGATGTACGGCCGCTGGCAATTAGGCTACATGCAGCTGAGACACTACACGCTAAAGCACAACCAGGTCGCCGAATACATGCGAAAGGTCGATCCGAAAATAAAATTGATCGCCGTCGGTGCGCTCGACTTTCTGGACGAAGGGACACCCAACGAAAAACGCGGATGGTCGCGCGGCATGCTCGAGCAGTGCGCCGAGAAGATTGACCTGATTTCCGAACACTTCTACTGCCGCGAGGAACTGACGGACATTACAAAGCACATCGCTCAGATCACCGATCGCATCAAAGAGAAAGCCGAAGGTCACCGCAAACTGCGCAAAGAGCTGCCGGTCCTTGAGGGCAGGGACATCCGAATCGCTATGGACGAATGGAATTACTGGTATCGCCCATACGTTTATGGTGAGCTGGGCTGTATCTACCGCCTGCGTGACGGGCTCGGCATCGCGGCCGGCATACACGAGTACGCGCGGAACAGCGATATTATCACAATGGCCCACTACGCCCAGACTGTCAACGTCATCGGCTGCATCAAGACGACCAAAACCGCTGCCGCCTTCGAGACTACAGGATTGGCCTTGAAGCTCTACAGAAATAATTTTGGAACTCTTCCGGTCGCGGTCACCGGAGATGCCGAGCCGCTCGACGTCGCAGCCGCCTGGACGACCGACCGCAAAGCCCTGACAATCGGCATTGTGAATCCGACAGAGCAGGAACACGAACTTGCGATTGATTTGAAAGACGCTCAACTGACCGGCAAAGGTCGACTCTGGCTTATTGCCGACACAGATCCTCTGGCTTATAACGAGCCCGGCAAAGAACCCAACGTTGAGATTGAAGAAAAGCCGGTTACCGGCATTTCCAATAAATTAAATTTGCCGCCATTAAGCATCAGCCTTTACAAACTCGTAACCAGAAATTAGAATATCTGCAAGTACATAGAATCTCTCGTTTCTTTAATATTGGAGACATCTGAATATGGAATGCAATAAAGAACAGAACCTGAAGAGTTGCAACTGCTCATATCCCGGCTGCAGCAGAAAAGGAACCTGCTGTGAGTGTTTGAGCTATCATTTGTCGAGCAGGCAGCTTCCCGCCTGCTGCTTCCCCGACGACATCGAGAGAACCTACGACCGCAGCTTCAATTCCTTCGTCAAAGCCTGGGGGTTATGAATGTGTAAAGCCCCCGTAAAACTCGGGGTTAAATAATTTAAGAGACAGGCCGAGCCAAATCAGCCCGGCCTGTTGTCTATACCGGCTACTTCGAGGAAAGCTTTTCAAGCTCGGATAGTTCTTCAGCCGTAATGGTTTTCGCCCTCAGATCACCAAAGATGACCCGGTATTGGCCGTCGTCCTGCTTCCATCTCAGCAGCACCTTATCGGCATCTTCCGGGCCAACCGTCTCACCATAGTAAGCGGGGTCCTTGTTCTCCCCAACCAGCGTTTTGTAGAAGAAAGCGGGTGCTGCAATTGATAGTCCTTCATTCGTTTCCATAGTCCTTTCTTCGTCGGAGAGTTCCTTATAAGAATTAGGGTCAGACACTATACGTCTCTTAACCTCCTCGCGAAAAGCTCCCATCTCCAAAATGACTGGATAGTCTCCGATAAGATCCACCCATAGTCTGAAGCCCTTGATGGCATTTTCTTCGTTGAAAGGACGAATGACGATATCTCCCACAGGTGACCTGTAGTCCTCCGGTATGTGGGGTTCAAAATCATCGGGGTTAACGATCACATTCCACCGGAAATCATGGCTGACATCGTATTTACGTTTCCCTTTTTTCGTTATAATATCTTGCTGCAATCGTACTGGAAGGAACGTATCCACATCCACCCATAGCTTCACATCAACCTTCTCGGGTTCTCCCTTACGATCAGCTTGCCCAAAGAAGCCGCCCCCGTAAGCAAGGTCTGTGGTCTGGAATCCTTCTACTGTAATTCCGTCAATGTCGGATTGTCCCAGACTCTTGTGCTCACAACTAAGGATCTGTTTAATTATCGTACGGGGGTCATTGTATTCTTCTTTATAAAAATCGAGCTTGACACCATCATAGATGAAGCGATCATATGTCTTCTTCTCGTGACTGAGTATAACAATCGAGTTTGACTGAAGTAAGATATACCACTCATCACCTACCGCATACTTACCACGTGTGCTCTTGACTTCATTGGGGTCAACCTTTGTTATTATCCTCTTGAGACCGTGTTCCTTTGAAACCAGTACAGTGCTTGTTCTTATACCGTTCATCTGCTGCTTTGTGTTGGTTGAACTGACTTGATACCTATAGCTTGTGACTTGTTCGATCTTGGTGAGTACATCGGCCAGGGCAATGCCGGAGCCGGTCGTCCGCCAGAGAGATAGACCGATCACACACGCGATCATTACCACCGCCGCAGCGGCTAATTTTGATATTCTACTTTTCATGATAGTTCTCCATATATTTGGCTGGTCGGGAGCCAATTTGTTACGTTTTAATTTGTCCAGATGCTTCAGAGCGTCGGCAAGGATTCTTTGGTTCGCGTCGGGACTGGTAGCAACATCCGATTTGTTTATCAGATCTATAATTTTATCTGCTGGTTTCATTCTTTTGCCTCGTCATTCAAAACTAACCGCAGCTTATCGAGTCCATACCGATGCCGGCTCTTGACTGTATTGGCTGAAATGCCGAGCGACTTGGCGATTGTCTTAAATGTCATCGCTGCCTGAAAGTGCAGCATGATTACTTCTCGCTGGTCATACGGCAGCTCAGCCAAAGCATTGCTTAATTGCTGCAATTGCTCGTTGCACATAATCACTCGCGGCGGCTCATCCGATATGTGCCTAACAGGCTCTGCCGGGTCCGGTTCAACGCTCTGCTGATGTTTTGCCTTATTCAAGTTTCGTGTGCGGTTGGCCACGCACGTTAGCAAATAGCCTTTGAGGCTGCCGGTTAAGCTGAACTTCTCGATATTCAGGACGAAAGACAGAAAAACATCGTGCATAACATCTTCAGCCGCACTTTTATCGTTCAACAGGGCCATTGCCAAAACGAGCATATCGGACTTGTACTTTTCATAGATCCGCCCGAGAGCTTCTGTGCTCCCGCGTTTACATCTTAAAACAAGCAGCTTGTCTTCCATTAGGCCCGCCTAATTGATTCGGTAACAAACGTTTGTCACCAATATAACAATTTGAACGTGCATCCGGGTCTAAAGAAAATGAACTTTTTTAACAAAATTCACATTGAATACAAGAAACCTGTTCTGCCGGCACAAGCGCATTAAAAAAGACCGAGCTATGTGGGCCCGGCCTTTGATAATATTCAAATCCCCTATCCATTCTGCTCTTTCTCCCGGGTCGCTCGAATCTCATCGGGATGGGCGTTAATGAAACCTTCAGGGGTCTCGGGAACAAACGTGTCGTCGGGCAGTTGCGGATTGTAGTCAAATTGGTCCTGAATAGTCGTGAATGTTTTGTCCGGCTGGTTGGTAACCGGCCTGCCGTGCTTTTCCATGCGCACCGGCAGCTTCGTCTCAACATCGAACCAGATACAATCAAACCAGTCGGCGGGATTGTCTCCGTACCTTGCTGCACTTATTTCAAAACCTACACAGTTGCGGCCGTCAATGATTTGCTCACCCAATAACTCATCTGCCTGATCCAGAAGACTGACATAAAAGCGCATCCTTTCTACGGGATCATAGTTACCAAAACTCCCCTCGCCGGTATGGGTGAAATAGGATTGCAGGTCAAAACGTACGCTGTGATGAAGCGTGCCATCTCCGTCAGGAATATACCACTGTATCTCCCGCAGGACATCTCCATCATAAATATCTCTGCGGTAACTGTCGTGAGAAACGTAAAATATGTCCCATGTGCCGGATGTATGTCTCGATCCATCGGCCATAACAAGAACCGTTTGTTCACGGCAGGTTACACCCTTGACCGTATTAAGTGCCGCCAGGATTTCCTGCCCCCAGGCAGCCGGCGGTCCCAGCCACCACTTTCCGCCATCTGAACCTCCACCGGGCCAAAAGGTTATCCCACCAACAACTACTATTACAATCGCCGCAGCGGCTAATTTTGTAATTGGACTTTTCATAATTGTTCTCCGTATATTTTGTTGGCCTGGAGCCAACATCGTTTTGTGAAACTCATTTCGTGCCTTTGAGGTCTCGGCCCATAGGTCTTTGTCCAATTCGGGGCCTGCCTTGAAGGACATTTTCTTAACAACGTTTTCTATTTTGTCTGCCGGTCTCATTTACAGTCTCCCGTTCAGAACCGCACGCAGCTTCTGAAGGCCATACCGATATCTTCCTTTGACGGTGCTGGTCGCGACATTTTGCAGTCCGGCAATATGCCTGAGCTTCATTGCCGCATTCAAATGCAGGGCAATTACTTCCCGCTGCTCGTATGGAAGCCGCGCCATGGCGTCGGCAACCTGCCGCGACTGTTCGTCGGATATCATGCGTTTATCCGGCGGATCGAAGTCCGACTGCATGGGAGTATCTTCATTCAGGCTGAGCGGCTGGCGTTTGCGCGCCCTAATCTGGTCTCGGCAGCGGTTGAGAGTACAAGTTGCCAGGTAGCTTTTAAGGCTGCCGCGGAGCTTGAATGTGCCGCTTGACTGGGCAAAAGTAACGAAGACATCATGCACGATGTCCTCAGCCAGACCGGCGTCATTTACAAGCGCCATCGCCAGCGTCAGCAGGAAGTCGCGGTATTTTTCGTAGATGCGTTGCAGCGCATCTTTACCGCCGGCCTTGAATTTCCATTTGAGAAGCTCGTCTTCTATCATTCTCCAACACCGTTACTACTATCACAACGATCGTTGCTCACTATTATATCACGATTGACTTGATGCTTTGGACATAAGAAAATGAGTATTTTCATGCTTTTGCAGTAAGGTCGAGGTGCAGTCCTAATCGTGCGCATAAAAAAGCCGGGCAAAAGAGCCCGGCCTTGTTCATAAATTTAAAAGATAGTCAACCTATTTAGGCAACGCCGCTTCGAGTTCTGACAGTTTCTCCGGGGTAACGGTTTCCGCGTGCAAATCGCCATATATGACGCGGTATTCGTTATCTGAGACCTTCCATCGCATCAGAACCTTATCCGCGTCTTTGGGGGTAACGGTATTTCCGTAGTATGCGGGGTCTTTATTGTCCCACCGGAGCCCATTATATAACCTACCGAGCCCCCGTATGGGCATCAGGAAATCCACAAGTTTGTTGCTT
>Ga0307380_10003265_pt1 | contig 22494 bp, 23 predicted proteins | sample UN3MG_FD_202239 | JGI IMG/M metagenome (GOLD analysis project Ga0307380, IMG submission 202239) | Soil microbial communities from Risofladan, Vaasa, Finland - UN-3 | ecosystem: Environmental > Terrestrial > Soil > Coastal area > Acid sulfate soil | place: Finland: Risofladan, Vaasa | collected... | reverse complement strand
CGACAGTGGGCTTCGTTCCTCTGTCGGCAGCCTAGCTTTTCCTTTCTTTCCCTTGTGACACCATCTCATGACTTGGCCTCTACTTCGACGATCGTCTGAGACACGCACCTCGCCCTGGCTGTCATCAACTGCCAGGGGTGCAAAGAGGAGGAAGGACTACAGTGAGAAGCGGACCGTCCTACTGTCGGTCTTGCAGTCTACTCCTTCAGCCACGCCGAGCATCTCCTTCCCGCCTCAGGAACCACTGCCCGCACATGCAGGATACCCGTGCCTGACTTCAATCCCTTTGACGTGGATCTAGAGGGGGATGTGGCTGGTGGCCAAAGCAGACGACCTTGGAGAGAAGCGCCGCTGCTCGACAGCGAAGCCCGGAGCCAGACGGACCGAGGGTATAGCAAGAATGGTGTCGGGCTTCCTTTCCGGCACCACCCCTGGCAGGGTAGGCAAAGTACCCCCAGGGGAGTACTTCCCACATATACTCTCGAACTAGTGTTTGGCTGAAGTGCGGTAGCCGTCAACTCTTGTCCGGGTGCAGAGAGGTGTAAGGAATCAGGGACCCTGTTGGGCTGCACCGAGGGTCTTCCCGGCCGATGCGACCGGTACCCTTGCGGGCGACAGACTGCAAATCACGTCGCTGCCGACGAGTCTGGTGCCATGGCTCAACCACTAGTACCGTGAGCTCAATGGTTAATAGCGAAGGGCTCGCCGCAGCAGCCCGAGGGACCCCGAAGATCAGCCGTATTGACCAGGCAGACGCGCCAATACCAGACTCCACCTTCTCCAGGGCCTCTGACCTGTGCTTTCAGGTGCCCGCCCTCCTCCCACCATCCGAGTGGCACTGGTAGGCGCGTCCAGACGCATCTCCACGAAGGTATGCATACTTGGGGACGATACTCCAAGGCGTATTCCCACCCTCCAGGGAGAGGGGCGGTTGAGTCCCACTCGATCCCAAAGAGGCCTTGAACGGGTGCCGCGGATGGAACGTTGATGTTCAGGATAGGGCAAGCCATAGTAGGGGTAGGTCTGGGAGTTCGGGTTGGGGGCAGGGGCGTATTTGTGGGAATCGGAGGCCGCGTCACCACAGGCGGGGGTGGTGTGTAAGTCGGCGTTGGCGGAAAGGGTGTCTCGGTTGGCGTGGGAGGCCGCGGCGTGTCGGTCGGCACTTGGGTTACAGTCGGTTCAGGGGTGGGCGAGGCTGTGGGAGTAGCTGTAGGAGGTGGTGGTGTGGAAGTCGGAGTGGGTTGCGCCCTCGCAATGACTTCGAAGTTGGTCACAAGCATGTGTCCAACGACCAGTATCGCCCCTGCTAGGGCACCCAAGGCAAGTCCCCCCACGATGGGGACCGCACATGCACCGAAACCCATCCCTCGCGAAGACACAGACTACTCACCCGCAGGTCGTTTGCAGCGTCCGCACCTGCCACCACTCTGGGGAAGATCTACCCCGCAGCACACGCAGCGCTTCGCTGTGTGGCTCTACTGACGTGAGAGACTGTACCGCAAATCGCGTGGCAAGTCAAGCAGTTGCGGTGCGAGGTGGAAGCCATGCCTTGCGGGTGGCTCGCATCCGAACGGTATCCGGGACCCCGCGTGGACGCGTGTTGTCCAGCGCTCCCACGCTCATCGTGCCAATCGAGTTGTGGAGATTACACTAGTATCTGCACCTCTCCGCATTCTGCGAGGGACCCATATTGCGAGGCGTCGTGCCTGATCGGATCGCGGTTCGGTCGTGCGAATCCGACGAGAAGCCCAAGATCATTCTCGTTTTGGCCAGTATCTATGGTCCAACCTTTGATCCGCAAAGCGGCAAACTTGCTGTTTTGCTTGACCTGTGATATTGTTGCGTAGTTCTTCCCAAGCATAACAATTGCATACCCACGCCATCACATATCACTGTATCAGCGAGCGAGATCGTGTCAGAGGGCGGCACGCAATTGTGTGGAACGTCGCCAACCTTGGTAGGTGCAAGCGATGACTGCAGCATCGTCGGCACCCGCCGTTGGCTGCAAGCCTCACAGGCTGTAGACCTGGACTAAGGGCTTCAATCATGCCACGAGAATCGGAAGGCATAGCGATCGTCACAGACGGGATCACTGACCTGTTATCCCTCGCGCGAGATGGGCCGGGCGTGGTGGTCGTACCTTGTCCCGTTCGAATAGGCAGAGAGACCTACGTCAGCAGTCTGGTGCGCGACGACCACCTGGCCGCCGAACATAACCCGGAGGTCTCCGCGCCGTCGTACGGCGAGTTCCTCCGGACATACCAGGAACTGGGGTCGTCCAACGTCATCTCCATCCATCCGGCGCGGACCCTACACGGGGTCTTCCACCAGGCTCGCTTGGCCCGCCACCTGCTTTACCCCCAGGCAAGCAAGAACGTAGTCATCTTCGAGGCTAAGACTGCGGACACGGCTGTTGGTTTCTTGGTGAGGGTAGCTTCGCAAGCCGCCAGAGACCCGAAAGGCTACGAAGTAGGTCAGATTCTCGTCACGCTACACTTGCTTCAGACCGAGTTGATCAAGACGTTCCTCGTCACTAGGAGCATTGGGCCGCTGCTAGGCAAACTAGGTCTCAGCCGTTGGGAGAGGCTTCAAAGCAGGGTTCCAGGGAACGAATTCTTGCTAGAATTCGACGCGTCGTCAAGCTACTTCAGATTGCTGGCACGGCGTAGCGGCTTCAGCTACAACCTGGCCCAATGGGATCAGTTTCTCGAAACCGTGCAGAGGCCTTGTCAGATTCGGATGAGACATCAAGGTTTCGGACAAGCAGTACAACTCTTGCGAGATCAACTGATGCGTGCCTTCCAGCCGAAGGATATGCAAGTGCAGATGACGTCAATTTCCAGAGCGCCATATCCGAAGGAGTATGTGGAGGTCACGTTCTACCCCAGCGAGGAAGGAATCAAGAACACAAGGGACTTCGCAGCGCGAGTTTGGAAAACCTATGGCGCCCTCTCCTCGGAGACTCCGTTGACGATGTGAGGAGTTGATTCTGGGAGTGATGCGCAGCCGGTGAAAGGATAGACGAGCAAGGAGGCGCGTGCATGGATATCTGGAGGAGAAGAGGCACAATCTTCATCGTAGTGGCGATAGCCCTCGCGGCAGTCTCTGGGTGTCTCTTGTTTGCCTACCTACAGGAGCTGGAGAATCGGATTGGTGAGACTGTGGAAGTGGTTGCGGCCAGTCAAGACATACCCGCAAGGACCCTGATCACTCCGGAACTACTCGCCATGCAGACAATCCCTCAGAGATACTTCCTGGAATCGTACATTCTCAACCCAGCAGACGTGGTCGGTTGGATTACCCTGGTCGACATCCGTGACGCTCACTACTTGTTGCGTGAGATGCTCGATCAGAACGCTGGTCTGGGGCCAGGAGAGAGAGCAGTGAGTATCGCGGTGAATCAGGTCACGAGCGTGGGCGGGAATGTTCGGCCGGGCAATCGAGTGGATGTATTGGTCTCCTATGAGGATGAGGCAGGCAGTGGAACCACTCTAATGCTCTTGCAGGATGTCGAGGCACTAGCAGTGAGTACGCTGCTCCCATCAGCGGAGGCAGGTGGGCAGGGACCGACCCGTTTTCTTCCGACTGGCCAGCTAGCCAGCGACGCCACCGTGACTCTCGCTCTGACGCCCCAACAGGCCATGCAACTGACATACATGAGCAACTTTGCCGCAGAGGTACGCTTGATGATACGGCGTCTCGATGAACGAGAGACGCCTCCTCTGCAACCTGTCTCGCCCCGCACTTTCAGATAGACCCAGGTCATCCTCAGCCGGAGGGAAGTGGTGATGCGCGGTTTCGACGATAGCATGCCGAACGTATCTCGTGTGATGCCAGGCGGGACGCGAGTGATCATTGCTGGGGATCACTCAGACACGATTGACCAAGTTGCACTGCTCCTAGGAGAGAGTGTGGCGCCAATCGACGTGGTGGCGAGGTGCGGCAACAAAGCTTGTCTCGAAAGGGCGAGAGACCTAAGCCCTGATGCGATCGTACTCATCGACCTGGCGTCGAGAGTGGATGCTTTGGAGATAGCTCGCTCAATATACGAAGATCTGCCGGGAACCGCCACCATCATCCTTGCTGAGCGCAGGCAAAGCGACGATGCGAACTATGTGCGTCGCGCGGTGCACAGCAAGGCCAACGACGTCCTACCTCTTCCTCCTGAGTCGGACGCGTTGACCAGGAGTATCTCGGAAGCGGTCAGCCTTGAGGCGCGGAGGCGGCCGCTTGGCCGCCTCCGGGAGGTGCGCAGGCAGCTCATTGTTCTCTATAGTCCCAAGGGTGGCGTGGGAAAGAGCGTGCTTGCCGCGAACCTTGCCACACTATTGGCGAAGGAGAACCCTGACCTGAGCATCGCGCTGGTTGATCTGGATTTGCGCTTTGGTGATCAAGCAGTTCTCTTGAACCTGGATCGCTCTCGCTCGATTCTAGACCTACTGTCCGTAATAGACGAACTGACCGCCGATGCCATACTGAACGCCGTCACTACCCATCGCTCCGGTCTACGGGTCCTTCTTCCACCGCCGGAACCCCAGCAAGCCGACTTGGTGCAGGAGAGTCACGTGAGACAGATCCTTCTGGCCATCAAGCGGTTCCATCACGTAGTCATCGTGGACACGAGTTCGGCTCTGTCTGATGTTACGCTAGCTGCGCTTGAAGTGGCTGATCGGATCATCCAGATCTGCACTCCCGACGTGCTCTCAGTCTGGAAGACGCGGGCATCGCTGGAGCTTTGGGAAGCACTGGGCATATCTCAAGACTCGGTCTGGTTGCTGTTCAATCGAACCAGCGAGAGAAGCGAGGTGAAGACGGAGCACATAAGGAGCCTCTTCGCAAACAGAGTGGTCGGTGAGGTTCCCGCCGATTTCTTCGCTATTGAGCCATACGTGAACACGGGGATACCGCTAGTTGATGCTCCCAAAGCTGGGCGAGTTATGGAGAGCTTGAGCAAGATAGCGAGGGAAATCGTACCCGAGGCGGCGCGTGTTCCGACCCAGCGGCAACTGGGCGCAACGCTCTTCCCCTCTCGAGCAAGATTCCCGGGAAGACCTGACCACAGATGAGGCAGGCGCTAGACGGCACTGAGGTGCGCGCTTGAGACACTGGTCTAGGGCCTGCACTCAGGCCAGGCGCCATGAGTTCTGTGTGCGCGTCGCGCTCCTTGCTCGAGTCGGATTCTCCACACCCTCTCCGATAACGGTTCAAAGCACCTAGATTGCGCTCGTGCCTCACAGCTTCGTGCGTTTCTGTCCGGTGCGGTTGTTCGGCGTAACCAACCGTCGCGAGGGGCGGGCGGGCGTGAGCCGCACCGAGAACAGCGTCGAGAGCGGATGAGGGGTGTGCTGGAGTTCGACCAGATGGACGAGAAGGCGGGAGATCCAGGAGTCGGGTGTGGTGACGGAGGAGCAGCCAAAGCAGTCCGCGACTCGACAGGCGATGGCCTGTAGGGCGGTTCTGGGTACCGGCGTCCTGGCAGCTGGTTATCTACTTGGTGCAGCTACAGGCTGGATAATCCTACAGGCTATCTACGCCGGGTGTTTGCTGGCTATTTCCTATACAGATGTGCGCGAGCGCCGTGTCCCAAACATCATTGTCTACCCCGCGATTGGGCTGGCTCTTGGGGCTGCGCTGGCCCATCCTGACTGGTGGAGATACCTACTGGGCGGCGCGGCGGCTGCGCTTCTGCTGACCATCCCTGTCTTCATCTACGGGCCGGAGAGAGCGGGCATGGGGGACATAAAACTGGGCTTCTTCGTGGGCTCGATCCTTGGATTCTCTCTCTATCTCTACTGGGCTTTGTTTGTCGCTTTCGCCGCTGCTGCACTGGTGGGGGGCATAGGCATCCTGTTACGGAGACTTCACCGCAAGAGTACGCTGCCTTTTGGCGCCTTTCTGGCGATGGGGACACTAGTCATCCTACTCTTGCGAAGCTGAAGCGCGCGCCACGCATGCCTCCTAGTCACGCCGGCCAGGGGCGCCCGAGGTGGAACCGGCTCGGCCCCGTGCAGAACAAGGTCCGTAGCGTTCTCACGGTCTCCTCCTAGTCACGGGCAAAGTCCACATGAGTGTGACAGCGCCCACTGGCCTCAAAACGAGTCGGAGGGTCCAGCCAGTCCGTCACACCGTCGAAGCCGATTTGTGGGTCGTCCGGTTCGCGTAGAGGACCGTCAGGAAAGCAACGTCGCTGGGGGCTCATCGTAGTTGCTGACGGCGAACCCTATCCCCCAGATAGCCATCTTCAGATAGGGATCGAATGGCGCCACAATCCCAGCCATCTGAAGTGCAGCTCCACCGAAGACCTTGAGACCATGCAATTGCTGGCTCATGTCTCCAGTCCGACGACCTTCGGTGAACTCCGCTACGCCTTGCGACGCCTTTGTAGTACCGAGGACAATGCCCAGGGGACTTGGCTGCGCCAGCGTACCCTGAGAACTCAGAGACGCGAGATGCTTGATTAGACTGAAGCGTTCTGCTGCGCCAACAGCTTTGCCGAGCCCTTCCTGCATTGCATCTACAAACTGGCCCCCCGGATCAGCAGTTCCTGAGCCAGCCCCTGTGGTCGCGCTAACACCTGCAGGCCTGAAAGGACTGATGATCATTCCCCAGAGGCCACCCAGTGCCCTCTGCCACCATGGTCTTGTATCGGCCGCCCCGAGTACGCTGCCCTGCTGGTCATTCGTAGGTCCGACCAGCCCGACCCCCGTAACGGCGCCCCCCGGGCCCGCACTGTAGTCAGACTGCCCAAACCCGGGAACGCCACCCAGCATCTGTCCTGGCAACGAAGTGGAGTGTGGCCCACCAGACGCGAAAGTCCCGCCGCCAAGGCCTGCGGATGCTGCCCCTCCACCGCTCCACAACTCCACCCAATTGCTGATGGTGCTGTGCATCTGGGCGCCGATGGCTTGCCCGCCAGCGGGCATCACGCTGAGCGTCCCCAAGAGCAGCGTCAGGATCACGGCCGAGAGGCCTATCCATTCAAGGGTCTGGGCTCCCCTCTCGCCCGTACCCCTGCAGCTCGTCACCCATCGCTCGAGCCTCGCCTTCAGCTCGCCATGTACTACTCGCCTTAGCGCCATGATTAGCCCCTCTATGAGCCGACAAGTATGACCTCAATAGCCTCCCACGTGGATATCAGGACAGCCTCTCCGTCAGTGGTCCACCTTATGATCTTCTGCACGGTGCCGGTCTCCGTCAGTTGGCGCGGGGTCCCCCCCTCGACCGGCATCAGCCATACATCGACCTCGGCACCACTTCTCAGCGTGGTCGCCAGTTGAGTACCATCCGGTGACCACAGCAGCTCTGTGCCCAGCTCGAAGGCCGCTCCCGCCAAGTCCATCTCCATAGGATGTGAGCCATCGGCATCAAGAACGACCAGGCTCACTCGTTCCTCAGACGGATTGTCTACCAGGTATCGTCCTTTCAGAATCGCGATTCGTTGGCCGTCGAGAGACCAGGAGGGAATGAAGGCCGCTCTGCCATCCGAATTGGGCCAAAGCACTTTCTCCTCCAGGGTGGAGAGCTCAAGAACGCGCAGTTCCCGCGGTTCGCCAACGGACACCGGGAAAACAAGCCGATGGCCATCGGGGGACCATGTCAAACCGTTCCCTGACAGCGGGTGAAGAGCCACGTCCTCCTCGAGCAAGACCTCGTGGCTGCCGTTCAGACCAACCAGGTGCAGCCTGTCCCCATCCACCACGGCCAGCGAGTCTCCCCCAGGAGCCCACCTCATCCCTCTGATGGAGTCTGCGCCCTCGTACAGCACCGTGCTCTCTTCCGCGGCGAGGGAGAACAGCGAGACCTCGTAGTCTCTTCCTGGCGGCAATCCCTCAAAGGATATAGAGGCCAATGTTCCGCCATCCGGCGCCCAACCCAGGCTGTGATAATTGCTGCCTTCGCTCTCCAGCACCACGGGGATTACCCTGTCCCCTTCAACCTCCTGGACCCAGATCCCAGACTCATCACCAAGGGTGCCCAGGCAAGCCAGCCACCTAGCGTCTGGGGACAGGAAGCCCTCCAGGCAGCCGGCGGGCAGCGGAATCGGGTATGCTGACTGGGGCTCGTCAGAAACTGGCTGTTGCGAAGAGCAAGAGCATATCATCATCGCTAAGAGAAGCACTGCTGGAATGTGCCACCGCTTGGCACCCCACCGACGCGCTGCCGACGCGAACGTCTCATGCGAGGCATTCATGGGGGCGCTAGGGAACCACCACGTAGCCGTGATTGGGGACATCGAAGCTACCCCAGGACCTGCTGAACTGCGCCCAGGAGATCTCCCGCGTCCCTTGCATCGGATCGTTGATGAATACCGTCTGGCCGTCAGGAGAGATGCCCGTGACCACAACCGAGTGGGCGTTCCCGGTGGCGCCCAGGCCTACTGTGACCGTGGCGATGACGGGATGACCGGCACTGATCTCCTGCCGCAGGTCGTCCAGGGACCAGTGTTCTTCACCAATGGGGAAGAAGTAGGAGTTCTCGTATCCGAGCTGGCGCGCAGCCTCAGCGGCATTGTCTGCGGAGATGCCCTTGCCATCGGTGAACCATCCCTGATCCTTCATGTGCTCTACTATCGCCTGGGTATCCTTTGTGGGATTGCTCGCATCCTGTGCATGATAGTAATCGAATACCATGGCCATAGATGTAGCACTACAAGCGGCGCCTCCGCCCAGCTTGCCTTGCTGGCGCACTGGAACGGCCAATCTGGAGGGGGCATAAGTGATAGTAATAGCATTGCTGCCATCCTGCCCTATGCTGAAGGTGTTCTGCCCGATCGACAATTGCGACGAGGCTATGGACAGGTTCCAGGTCCCGTCATCCTTGACCGTGACTTCTCCGACGAGCTGACCGTTGCGGTAGATGCTCAGCTTGTCGCCAGGGTTGCCCGTGCCGGCCAAGAAAACGGCCCCTTCGGTCACTGCACCTGTGGGATAGGAGGTGAACTTGGGGGTATTCAACATACGACCAAAGCCCGACTCCTCAGACTGTGAGGTATCGGCCGTGGTGGGTTGGCTCTGGCGACCAAGGAGATCGCCAATCACTGCGCGAAAACCATCCCATAGTCCACCGAAGAAACTACGCGCACGGGAGGGCACGCTGGTGTCCAGAACGCCGCCGGTCTCCGGAAGCTGACCTGCGGCGACCGCTCCACCACCTGACCAGCGATCTATCCAGGCAGTGAGCTGCCCAATGGCTTCCGTGGCGACCTGTCGCCCGCCCGGGGTGAAGACGACCATTACACCCAGGAGCAGCACCAGGATCACGGCCGCCAAGGCGATCCACTCGACGGTTTCGATTCCTCTCTGGCGCATTACTCTCTTGCCTCTCGTGCTTCTGTCGAGGCTTCTCGTCACCATGGTATGTCTCTTGTGTTGCTTAGACACAGTCGATTTGCAGACTGACCGCCTCTACAAGCTGTCATTGGAAAGCAAACGTGCGTTTGACCAGGTCAAACGCCTCATCACACGCGGGTACATCCTCCGTGACCGCTCTGCAACTCAACTCATACAAGTTGCCGTCCTTCTCCCAGAAAAGGACCTTCTCCGTCAATGTCAGGGGGGATACTTCTTCGCCTGGTCCAACCGCGAACTGGTAGAGAATTGCCGTCTCCCTCCCTGGCAGTCCCGCCACTCTAGCTTCCTCGCTGCTCAATACCATGAAGGAGCCAGTCACTCTCTCCTCCACGCGTTCCTCAGCATAGGATAGTTGGCCGCTCGGGCTGATGTCCCTTTCGGCGCCAGGAGTCACAATCAGATCAAGGATGGGCCTGGTACTGGTGTTCAAGGCACCAAGCGGCACCATACACACCCAGAGATCACCCATCGTATCCAAATTGGCCTCCTCCGCGACCATAATCCATCCCAGCGGGTAGTCGAAACGCAGACCGTATTCCGCGTTCTCATAGCGTGCACGGTCTGGTCCGTACACGCCGCATGCGGCCGCTAGAATCACCACGGTAAGCACAACGCTCAGCGCCCGACCGACAGGGGGGTCTGTTGAAAGACACGAGTTCCGCGAGAGCCAGAGCCTAGCGATCATGAACGCTTTGCGGCTTGTGCTACAGACAGTTCACCAAGTACCACACGTAATAGGCTTCTATGTCTCTTCTGGCGTCCTTTCGAGACCGATAATGTCCGTCCGCATCGAAGATCTGCTTGACGTACCAAGGAGTCTCCTCCTCATCCAACTTCGACACCCAGTCCTCTCCCTTGAGCTCTCTAAGCTCCTTCCAGAACTCGGCCTCCGCCTTGAAGGCTTCGTACTCTTCGCTGTAGCTGTACTCGAGCATCCTGCGATATCTCTCGATATCCTGCGCGTCTTGCTCACGTCCCGTCACACTCCACAAGTCGTGCAAGGCCTCGTACGTGAGTATCTTGCCGGAGAGCTTCAGGAGCAACAAAGGCGTTCGCTGAGCATGTGTTGCCTCGTGCACTAGGCACGAGGCAAGCTGCTCCACAACCGTGTCTCGATCCTGCCCATCTTGCCCCCAAGCGGCTGGTCCTATCACAATCTTGCCCCGAATTGGGTCAAAATGGCACATGCCTACGCTCTCTCCGAACTCGATCGGTATGCGGTAGAGGTCAGTGAATAGCCGGATTAGTCGCCCGTTGCCGGTCTGACTAAGTAGGGCCTTCGCCTCATCGATCAGTTGGTCAATCTCTTGTTGCGACGGCTTCGGGACATTCTCATGCCCGGGCGGACATTCAAACGGAGCGCTTGGAGCACTAAGTGGCGCGGTTGACATGACTCCCAATGTGTCAGGCTCGCGATAGGGCGAGACACGGCCTCCACCACTCTCCCACAGCGCAATTTGCTCATCCATGCTGGAACCCGCGGCGGCACCGGCTTGGCCCCCGTGAATCTGCACGTAGGCGACGATGGCGCTCAGGAGGACCAGAACCACCGCGGTCAACCCAATCCATTCGATGGTGGAAACGCCTTTCTCGCCGCCGAGTAGCTGTTTCAATCGGGAGTGCAAGTTGCTCATGGAGCTAGACATCTGTCACCTCCCCGGGCTAGTCCGCCGTTTCGATCAGACGTACCACCCAGTAGAAACGGAACAAGTACAGGTAGACGGGCTTGCCTTCTTCCTCACCACACTCCAGCGTTCTCTCGGTGTACCAGTTCTGAGGGTGGAGATACGCCTCAGCCGTGGCGTACGCCGGCGCCTGGCGAGCACCTCCGTAGGCACTCTGGTATATCAAGGGCACGGGGCGCCGGGTCTCGGCGTAAATCTCCAGCGCTGGAATGGACACACCATGAACGGACCTCGAGTATCCGGTATGCGAGGGGTATCGTTGCCAGTACTCCTCCAAGTCGCTCTGATGCCGTCGCGCATAGATGGAAGCGGGTCCTCGCCCAATCCCCCAGTCATTGGCCAACGGAATCACCCACTCATACAAGTAGGTCATCACCACTTCTTCTGGGGTCGCGCCGCAGAATCTGTCCCAATCGCTGGGGAAAGGCCACTCCACGGAGTACAGCTCCTTGTCTTGCAGGGCATACTCTACCGCAGCAGCATGAGCCGCGGTATCTGCTCCGGTTTGGGAAATCCGGTGTGAGAAATGGAGGCTGGCAAAATCGACGAAGATCGGCACCAACAGCAGCAGGCCGAACATGATGGCGAGGGTGATGAACATGTTCGCCCCACGCTCATGCGAATGTGCTGTCTTGAGCCCTCGCCAAGCTCTGCCGATCATGCTCCTCGCTGTCTCCTCATCCAGAGTGGATGGGCTCGCATCGAGCGATGGCTGTGGAGGTGGTCCAGATATCGGGAAGAGAGACGAAGGGGATCTCGATGATCGGGAGCTTGATCTTCACCGTCACTTCCACCGGCTCGCCCGGCCCCCCGCACTGCCCTCCGCTCATCTGATAGTCGTATCTGCCACCCACCGCCTGGCCTACTGCTCCTCCCGCGCCGCGATAGGCAGCGGCAGCCCTCACGCCCTGTCGCGCAGCGTCACCTGTCGTGAGCATCGCGTGGCCAAAGACCATGAACTGCCACACGATCAGGCCCACTATCAGGATCCAGGGCAAGAACCCTATGAACTCCACCAACTCAACGCCTCGTTCATCGTCGGATGGGTTCCGCGCCCGTGGCACCCCGCTCAACATCTCGAGAATCATCCTGGTCTCACTTGCCATATGACGAAGAAGGGCGAGACCCTACCGTTTTCCGCCCTATCCTGCGTTGTCCTCACACCACGCCCTGGCTCTGCCCTGCGTCCATATCTCGGGGAGCTCAACGAAGGGGATCCAGGTGACCGGAACCCTGAGCCTCACTGTAACAGTGGCAATGGTGCCCTTCCCTCCGCATCCGGTGCTGCTCCAGCTCACCTCGTAGCCAGGGCTGCTGCGCTCCACGGCCGGCCCCACGGGTTCATAGACCGCGGCCGCCCTTGCCCCCTCTTCAGCCGCGCTGTTGGCGATCATGGAGGCGTGAGCAAACCACATGAACTGCCAGATGACCAAACCCACCAGGAGGATAATGATCACTACGCCGATGAACTCGATCAGTTCCATGGCTCGCTCGTCTTGGAGAGGTCTCACGCTACCAGCGAAGCTCTTCTCGGCCAACACCGCCTCCCGTGCAAGAACTGACCACGCAGCAACGAACGCGGTGACTCCTCTACTCTGACGAAGAAGAGGGCCCCGTTAGTTGGCACAGACCGGCGGTGTCTCAGTCAACTCACATCTGCGAATGTCGCCGGTCGGCTGTCGGCTACCTAGCCGCCCCACCTCTCGATCCAGATCAGGATCTGGTCGATGATCGCCTGGCCTACACGCTGCGCCTGGCCCGAGAAGACCGCCATGATGCCCATGAGCAGGACCAACACCACAGCAGTCCAGGCGATGTATTCTACAATCGTGGTACCCTCTTCGCGTTTGGCCCAGTTCGCGAAGCGCATCCGGCAGGCATCAAGATGAGCATACATTGTCATCATCGTTCCCTTCTCCTTTCGTCCCCCTCACACTGAACCCTTGCCGCTGCCTATATCTTATCATGGATCTGCATAATTGTCAATGCCACTTGGGTAAACCGCTCGCCTGATGAGTTCCCTGTGTAATCCGCGCATTGGACTGCCGTCGACTAGCCCCCGCCTCCAAAGAAGACGCCAAACTGAGATCCGACCTCCACTATGATGTGAAAGAGCAAGATGGACGTCATCAGACACAGGGCGGAAGGGGCGATCAAGAGAGTGGTTACCAACGCTATTTTTGGCGAAGCCCTAGCGCCTTCCTCCTTGGCTCGCTGGAGCCTGCGCATTCTCATTTCGTCAGCCTGTTCCTTCAGCGTTTTGACGATGGGTACTCCCAACTCCTGCGCCTGCGAGATGGCGCCGATGATGGCATGCAGCTCCTCCGACTTGTTCCCATCCAAGAGGCGCGTGTACGCCTCAGGGCGTGGGATTCCCATACGAAGCTCCTGCAGGAACTTGCCCAACTCCTCTGCCAGGGGACCTTCCAGTCGCTGCACCAAGTGAGTCATGGCCGCATCGAAGTTCAGTCCCGCCTGGACGGAGATGGAGAGCAGTTCCAGGGCTTCGGGCACAGCGCGGGTGATGGCCTGCTGTCGCTCCTTGGCTCTCGAGTCAAGCCACACGAGAGGGTACAGGCTCCCGCCTACAGTGAAGGCTACTGTCACGGCAACGCCGGCGGCCACGCCCCGAGGGAAACCGGCCAGAGCACCCAATACACCAAGGAGCAGACCGCTGACGATCTGAGTACCAAGCAACGTCTCCAGGTCCAGGCCAAGAGGATGACCAGCGTAGGCTACATTCGCGGCAGTATTTCCGGGTTGGATGAGAGGCTGCAAGAAGGTGAAACGAGGGGCAATCCGCACAGCCAAGGGCCGGATCCAGCGATCGAAAGTGGATCGCCTCGCCTCGCCCTCTCCCACCATCGAGTACTGGGCCAGGCTCTCTTCGATGAGCGGCTTCTTGGAATAGCGACGCAATCCCTCCAGAAGCAGCAAGACCGACGCCGCGACTCCCAGTGCGATGAGCAAGCTCATTGTCAAGCCTCACTTCCAGGTGAGAGAGATGTCGCTTCGGGCTCGACAGTGCCTAGACCACTAGACTCTGATATCCGAAATCCTTTGAATGAGCACGAAAGCCACCGCCTGAACAACTATATAGACGATCATGATCAGCCAGCCGATGGGGTGGCTCAGAAACCGCGTCACCGATCCCGGCATCATTCTGTTCACCAAAGCCAGGGTCATGATAGGGAGAATCACAAGGAGAACACCCGTGTAGCGAGCTTCGGCGGTCATGGCATTGATCTCATCCCTGAGTTTCCGGCGCGCGGTGATGGCGCTGGACATGACCGAGAGCGCCTCTGCCAGGTTCCCCCCAGCCAGCCGCTGGATAGAGACGGTGGTCACCATCATTCTAAGCTCTTCGCTGGGCAAGCGATCCAACATCCGCCGCATCGCCGTCTCCATGTCCACTCCCATCCTCAACTCCCGATCCGCCCTCGAGAACTCCACACCAGCAGGCCGGGACATCTTGTCAGCCACTACGCGAAAGCCCTGAGGGACGGACAGGCCAGCTCTCAAGGAGTTGCTGATCAAGGTCGCTATCTCTGACATCTGGCGGTTGAAGGAAGTCAAATAGTGATCACGCCTCATCCGAAGGAAATAGCGAGAGATGATGAGCACAGCCGCAACAGTCGCGACGGCAGTGTAGACGAAGCTCAGTTCGAAGAGCATCTGCACAACGAAGTAGACGACGATCCCGAGCAGGATGAGGGCGGCCGCATACTCTGAGGGCCTGATGGGCAAGTCAGCTTGGGAAAGCCGCTGCTGCATCCTCTTCCCCCAAGCTGTCCTGTCAAGTCGTTCACCAAACTGCAGGAAAACGCTGCGGCGGTATAGCTCTCTCTCCTCTGCCTCGGCCGCCAGTCGAGCAACTCTAACCCCCAAGCGACTGCGGCGCCTCCAGTACACAAGAAGAAAGTACCCGCCCAGACAACCGGCGAGAACAGTCGCCGCAACCGTAGCGGAAACGATCTGGGGCGACATCAAGTTCAGCATGGTGATTGTCTACCCTCTAGGAGAGATCTTGATCATGCCCAGAAGTCCCACAAGCATGACCCCGACACTCAACATAGCTGTCGGGCAAATGCCCGACTCAACCTCGTAATCGAACAGGACTTCACTATTCTCCACGACGACTGACGGATCATCAGATGCAAAGACCAGCTTGAACTGGCCCTCCCGGGCCGCTTGCTCAGAGGCGCTTACTCTGAAGCTGAAGGTGCCTACGTCTTGCGGAGGGACTGTGATACTCCCTGGTAGAACGCCTCCTCCCTCCAAGCCATTGACAGAGACTCTGAGAGTCTCTTCTTGCGGCGAGCGAGAGGTGATGGCTACCGTCACTGGCATGTCTTTGATGCTGCCGGTCGTGATGCTGGTTTCTTCGGCCGAGACAAGGAGCGAGTGGAGTGTCTCTGCTCCGTAGCTCATCTGAGTGAAATCGGAATAAGAAATCTCTTCCCCTTCCACATTGGCGCGAATGCTGGCCCATGCGCCGATCTGGTAGGCCCCTTCCTCACTGGGTGTGAAGGTTCCGACCAGCCGATCCGCCTCCTCGCTCAGCTCTATTCTGTATCTGTTTCCGTTTGGCTCGGTGATCAAGACGAGTACGTCGGCGCTGTTGACCGCGACCTGCGCACCAGTGGGTTGCAGGAAACTTATGCTCACTGGGATTGGCGTATCCGGCACCATCCTTGTCGTCATAGGCACTTGCACGGAGAGAACCGGCAAGGGCCGAGTCTTCACGATGCGATCTTTGAATAAGCGAATTGGCTCCGCCTTGGCAAAGGGAACCTCAACTTCCAGAACGCACTCCTCTGCCCCATCTGGGATCTCATACAAGCCCGTATAATGGCCATCCTCTTTTGCCAGATCGGAGCCCTCGCCAGCGTCACTAAGGGTCAGTCCTTCGCCTGGAGGCGAACTGGATGTGATGACAGGAGTCAGGAACCTTTCTAGTTGCCCTTCGAGGCCACTTGGCAGACCGGGGTCCCATACGTATTGCGACGGTTGCGCTGCGTTCAGCACGGCAACGTCGACGAAGATCTGACGGCCTGCGGGAGAGTATCTCGCCGACAGTTCATCCCACCCATACTGCGGGGGTGGGGACGACAACTGCATTCCCAGTTCCGAGCGAATCAAGACTGCAACATCGGCAGTCCCTTCGCCGAGAACGCGCATTTGCCAAGTGCCGTCCAAGAGAACTGCATCCCGCTCCACGACCCACACCTCATAGCGAGGATCGTAGGCATGATACACTCCGCCGGCGTAGGCCGGGTCAACGAGGTTGACATTCGCGGGCGAGATGAGAAGATCAATGGGCAGCTGATCCTCGCCTGAGACTCTGGGGACGGCAAAGCCCAAGCTTGACACCCGTTGCTCCTCGAGCACAGTAGCCAGAGTCTGCAACGTGTTCGCCTCCAGCGTAATGTAGTTGACATAGGCATTGTACCTTATGGCGGCGAAAATCTCCGTATAGATTCTGATCAACTCGACAGGAGTAGCTGCCCTATACACTTCTCCGCCTGTACTGCCCGCCACCTCGGTCTCCAGAAAGTCGAAGTCGGCTCCATCTCCCAGCGCTATGGGAAAGATCTTCCAGAACCCGCGCTGTTCGAAATCGTCCAGCACTTCATCCAGCACCTCACTGCTCTCTACTTCTTGGACTCCGTCGGTCAAGAAGACCACGAACTGCCGGCGCCCCGGCTCGGTCTGGTCGAGCATGTCGTAGGCGTGCCTGAGGGCTTGGCCCATGAAAGTCCCGCCCATGGTCGGCGTCGCCAACTCTTCAAGGGCCTCCTTGAGCGCGCGTCTTCCCATGCCTGTTCGGTCCAGCCAGGTACCAATGGAGGTCAGGCCCGCCACAATCTCAGTGTGATCCCGGCCAGACATGCTGACTATGCCCACACGATCGCCTTCGCTGGAGAGATCAACGAAGAGCTTGGCGGCTGAAATACGTATGTTCTGGGGGTCGTTGTCCCTCATGCTCCCCGAGTTGTCTACAACGAGTATGACGTCGATGGCATCCGAGCGGAACTGCGCCTGCACGGACTCGTAAGGGGCCAGCAGGCAGAGCATCGTACTGAGCACCACCAAACCAGCTATCATCGGGGAGCGCTTCATTGTCTACCCTCTCGTTCCAGACTGCTGATCACGGATAGCACTACGCCTTCTTGCGCGCCGCTTTGCGTTCTGTCTTGGGCTCGAAGAGGTCGTCGGGCAAGACCGCTTCGTACTTCCGTAACCGCCCCAGGTTGATGGGAATGCTGCCCGTTGCTCTGAAATGCCCCATGACCTTTCCTTCAGCGCTAACTTGCTCTTTCTCGAAGAGGAAAATGGGCTGGATTCGGATTTCGCCATCCTGAACGCCCTGCACCTCGGAAATGTCAGTCACCTTGCGTGAGCCGTCCTCCAGGCGCTCGAGCTGGACCGCGATATCCAGAACGCCGATCTGCCTCATCACGAATCCGGAAGGCAGATCCCCGCCTGCCCAGATCACCATCGTTTCCAGTCGTGAAAAGGCATCTGACGGAGAATTGGCATGGATGGTGGTCAACGAACCCTCATGGCCAGTGTTCATGGCCTGCAGCATGTCCAGAGCCTCTGCCCCGCGCACCTCGCCCACTATGATGCGGTCAGGCCGCATGCGCAAGGCGTTTCTTACTAGCTCCCGAATCGTGACCTCTCCCTCGCCTTGCTCGTCGGGAGGCTTGGTGACCAGCCTGACTACGTGCGGTTTCTCCAATCGCAACTCTGGCACTTCCTCGATAGTGACCGTACGTCCCTCCTCGGGGATGAACCTCGAGAGCACGTTCAGCATCGTTGTCTTGCCGCTGCTCGTTCCTCCAGAAATAAGGATGTTGAGTCTGGCCTTCACGCATGCTCTTAGAAAGGCAATCATTCTCTCGTCGCAAGTACCAAGCGCCAGCAACTCTTCTTCGCTGAAGGGCAGATCGCGGAACCGACGGATGCTGAGAACGGGCCCTCCTTGGCTAACCGGAGGGAGCACGGCATGAACGCGGGTACCATCTGGGAGCCATCCGTCAACCATGGGGCTATCCTCGTCAATACGCCGGCCGAGAGGCGCCACGATGGCGTTGATCAAGCTGCGCAAGTGATAGTCGTCCCTGATCCGGGCAGCGATATCGGGTCGACTCATGAGGCGTCCGTCCTTCTCAACGTATACCTCATCTGGGCCATTTACCGAGACCTCGGTGATGTCCTGGCTCTCTAGGAGCTCGGTTCCCATCTCAGCCACCAGGTGCTCTGGCTGGAACATTTCATCCGGGACCGGCGTGCCGTATCTCTTCAGTCGAGGTATGGCGTTGGGACGAATGCCGGTAGGAGTGAAAGACCCGATTGCCTCGCCGCTTCTCTCATCCAGCCCCACGTGTTCATACAGGAAGATGTCGCGCAGAATGATGTGCCCTCTTTTCACACCCTGTATCTCAGCGATGCGCATGATCTTGCGAGTGCCGTCCGGCAAGCGTTCCTGGTGGATCACGATGTCTATAGCGCTGACCAGTTGCTCCCGAATAGCGCTCGCTGGCAACTCCGTCCCGGCCCACATGACCATGGTCTCCAGCCGAGAGAAGGCATCCTGGGGGGAATTGGCATGGATCGTGGACAGAGACCCCTCATGCCCCGTATTCATAGCTTGCAGCATGTCGAGAGCCTCAGCACCGCGCACTTCACCCACGACTATGCGGTGAGGCCGCATGCGTAGCGCGTTTCTGACAAGCTGACGGATGGTTACCTCACCCTGACCTTCGACGTTGGCTGGTCGAGATTCCTGTCGCAATACATGGGGATGAGTGCGATAGAACTGCAGCTCCGCCGTGTCCTCCACCGTTATCACGCGCTCATCCGCCGGTATGAAACCCGCGAGGACGTTGAGGGTCGTCGTCTTGCCCGAGCCTGTCCCACCCGAGATGAGGATGTTGAGCTTGGCGATGACACAAGCCCTCAGGAAATCGGCCATTTCCCGGGAAATGGTGACGCTCGCGATCAAGTCCTCCATGGTCATAGGTGTTTCTGGAAAACGCCGGATGGTCAGCACTGGTCCGCTGATGGAGAGGGGAGGGATTATGGCGTTGACGCGGCTTCCATCCGGCAGCCTGGCGTCCACCATGGGGCTGCTCTCGTCTATGCGTCGACCCAGCGGGGAGATGATGCGGTCGATGATGTGGCGAATGTGATCCTGGTCGTTGAACCTGATGTCAGGTCGTGGGGATAGCCTTCCAGAACGCTCGATATAGACCTTATCGGGCCCGTTGACCATGATTTCCGTAATCGACTTGTCACGCAGGAGGGGTTCGAGGGGACCGTAACCTGCTGCCTCGTTGGCGATGAAGGTAATGAGTTGAGCCCGATCCGAATAGGAGATGAGCCGACCTTCCTGCCGGATCATCGCTCCGACCAACGCCTCGATCTTGGCTCGCAGAATCTCAGGCGGCAGAGAGGTCAGCTTTTCCAGGTCTTGTTCCTTGAGAAGCCGTCCCCGGTAGTGGTCTGCCAACTCCATGAGAGCTGCGCTCCCAAGTTCCCTGGTCCCGTTAGCTGTCTCGTATGCCGACACCTGACGACTCTGCAAACGATCGAGCACTGGCATTCCATACCTCCCCCGGATCACTTCAGGCACCAGGCTGGAAGAGCAAACGCGCGAATTGGCCCAACCCACCGATGCTGCTCGTGGCACAACAGCTTGATTGGGTGTTGATGAAGTTGCCTGTGGCAAGGATTATAGCACACATTCTTTTCGAATACCACAACAGCTCGCGATGGTCCTGCGCAGGTGTCCCTTTGCCCGGGAGATTGGAGTCCGAAGAGCCTGGTCTGTCGTCATCGAGAACGGTCTCACGGTCAGCCACCCTTGCTGCTATCTGGCAGACAGTGTTGATGAGAGCTGTGGATGGTTTCAAACCTGGATTGGGCTGACAGGCTTTGCTTTCATGTGTGGGCACGATGGCTTCGTGTGAATCTGCCGTAGAGTCTCTTCTGTACTGGCAAACCAAGCTTGTGAAGCATCAAAAGACGGCCACTGCATCCCCGATGCTGACTTGTGGCCGCTGTCTGCGACGAACGGAACGCGGTCGACCGATGAGTACCTGTGCGTGGAGTATAGCCTCCTTCAGTTGACCAATACCGTGCCGAGCTCCAAGCCGCGTTCTCGAAGCTTCGAGTTTCAGCCGCTGCGCAGCTTTGAGGGTTGACTAGAATCGCAATACAATAGCAGGAAGCGACCGCCATCCTATGATGCCAATCGAGATGTTCTGGGGGAGGAAATGAGAGACTGGGTTCGATTGCACTGGCGCACAACAATCCTCAGCATAGTCGTGCTGGCTGTGCTCTGTATAGCAGTGCTGGTTGTGCGGCACGGTTTGCTGCATCGCGTGCTACAATCACTCGCGGAGTGGATTCTGGAGCAGGTCATGGAAACTGGACCGCAGAAATGGGGATAGGCACCACTGAGGACAAGGAAGGGATGCCAACCAATTTGAAGTCATCGGGGCAGTTCGTGCTGCCAAGCACCGCGCGACCATTGATACACTTGGGTGTCCCTGCACCCTCATCTTCGCTATGGACAGATCGCTAGTCGACTGTTCTCGCGCAACGGAAGCCTCTCGAGCAAGCCACCGGATCAGGTCCCCTCAGGCAGTCCCAGAGAGTGTCGTTTGATGCCGGAGCGTCCAATGGAGACTTGCCAACGGCCGAGAAGCAGCCGTCAAGACAAAGCACCCTCTCGCCTGTGCCCACCACAGGATCGGCCACCCATTCTGCCAGAGTAAGCTGTCCAGTTGCCCACAGCATGGCTCTGTTCGATCTCGGAGCATTCTCGCAGGCGTTCCGCCATTCTGCCAGTGTGGGTACCCTCTTTCCAGCCCACCGGCAGTAGCGGTCGGCGTCGTACCAGGTGGCCCTGTGCATAGGCATGTAGTCCTGGATGCGGGCTAGTTCGTATGAACGTCCTCCCGCAGGGACAAGCATGTACACATCCGTTATCCGACTGCAATAGGTGTCTCGCGCGCACTGTTGGTACTCTCCCCATGTAACCGCGTGATCGTCGATGTAGTGAGCCTCATAGGTCAGCACGCCACCATCGGCTGTCGTCGTCTCGCCCGCTGGCACATAGATCATACCTGGCGGTGCTTGTCTAGGGAGAGGCGTTGGCGTTGTTGGCACCGGAGTGGGTGGCCTCGGAGTCGGCGTAGTGACCTGGGTAGGAGTTGGCGGCAGAGCCGTGGCGGTTGGCGTCGATGTAGGCGTGGGACTGTGTGTCATGGTTGGCGTGGCGGTGGGCGACGAGGTGGCGGTATGGCTGGGCGTTGCAGTATGGGTGTACGTCGGGACAAGGTCGGGACCCACAGTCTCGTGATCCAGATCTGGTCCTGCCGTTGACGTGGTGCCCGGAGGCAGCATGGCTGCAAGTGATCCCGCAAACCGCGGAAGCACCAGCCAGTACGCGAACTGACAGAGGATGAAGCCAAACAAAGCAGAGGAAGCCATCAACACACGCGCATTCGGTTGACCGAGAGCCCCGCGAAGTTTCTGCCAGACGCTCAAGCCCGGCTCTGGTGTGGGGACAGCCCGAGGTGCTGCGGGTTCTTCTCCTTTCGGGATCTCTGGTTCTCGCGGCCGGGCCATCGCTGCCCGGGCCGCGCGTAGGAATTGCTGGCTCTCCTTGTAGCCCGGCTCCTCGTCCACGATCTCTTCGAAGAGCTTGATCGCCTGTGGCCACTTTGCTTCCGCCATCAACTTCTGCGCGGTCTCATACTTCCTCTCAAGCTCTCTGCCCCTCCGGGCCTCTTCAAGCTTCTCGCGGGCTTCCACGTGAGACCGGCGCTTCTGCAGAATCAAACCGAATGCCTCGATCGCTCTTTCCCAGTATTCCGCCTCCAGAGCCTCTGTGCCTTCTCGGTACAGGTCCTCGATCTCCCTCTGCGCCCGTAAACCATCCTCGGCTTGTCCAAGGAGAGATGCTATCTCACGGTTCTCGGGAGCCGCCAAGACGGCCTTCCGTAGAAGCTGCACTGCCTGTGCCCAATGCTCCTCACGGATGAACCGCTCTGCTTCTTTGGCCTCTGCTTCCTGTTGCGCACGGGCGAGAAGGTTCAGAAGCTCCTCATTGTCTGCCTGAAGAGACAAGGCAGACTGGAAGATCTCGATGGCTTCACGCGGTCGCCCTTCTTTGAGGAGTCTCTTGCCTCGCGCCTTCAGCTCCGCGACTTCCTCCTGCCGGGCAAGCTCCTCCTTTGCCCTTTTCAGCAGCACTCGAGCATCTAGGTAGTATTCATCCAGCAGCAGAACTTCGTTCAACCCACCAATGGCTTCTTGCCAACGCTTCTCCTCAACGGCCGTCACCGCCCGCATGTAGAGAGATTCAACAGTCTCCTCATCGGGTTCTGGTTCCGCAGTGTCCTCCCCTCGGATCGCTGCCTCCAACGCCTCGGCCAGCGCCC
>Ga0307380_10003263_pt1 | contig 22511 bp, 17 predicted proteins | sample UN3MG_FD_202239 | JGI IMG/M metagenome (GOLD analysis project Ga0307380, IMG submission 202239) | Soil microbial communities from Risofladan, Vaasa, Finland - UN-3 | ecosystem: Environmental > Terrestrial > Soil > Coastal area > Acid sulfate soil | place: Finland: Risofladan, Vaasa | collected... | reverse complement strand
ATCTCCCCGCCTGAAAGTGTTGATCGAAAGGATGACATTGAACCGAAAATGGGAATTTCTGGGGACGTTCTTGACCACTCCCGTGACATGAAAATCTTGATTTCCCTGTTGGATAGGAACCGAAATAGATTTTCCAACAGCATCGACACTGCCAAAGATTTGGATGGCAGTGTCTTCTGTGAGTACAAATGTTTGGGGGTCAAGAAGTGCTGTCTGAGGATCACCGGCGATAAATTCATAGGAAAAAAGAGTGAAGAAACTCGCATCCGCAGCATAAAGGTCTGGTATTTCAAAGTTTTTATCGCCATGCATGAAGCGAAGCACGCCGAATTGGAAGAGTCTGGCAGAGGACTCGATATCTGGTATGGCCTCCTCTAATCCCGGTGCTATGGCTGATGGCATGCGGGCGAACACTCGGGTTTCCCCTCCGATGGTGCTGTAAGCAATTGGCCTGAAGATCCGGGCTGCATTTTTATGATACTTGTCATAGCTCAATTCATCGTTGATATAGAGGAAAATGAGGATACAGCAGGCAACCCCGATCGCAAGTCCGAAGATGTTGATGAACGAGAATCCTTTGTGCCTCCGTAAATTTCTCCATGCGATTAAAAGATGATTTCTAAACACTTATATCCTCCAGCGAGCCGTTCATTCTCTCTGCGGTGGTGATTTTTTCTTGAATGAATCTTCCTATCAACAGAGAATTAATATCCATTAATAAGAAATAATGCAAGTGCAATAATTGTGCCAAGGAGTGCTACAGATGATTCTCTGCTGATTAGGATTATTTCGTTGTAAGGATTGTTTACATGTGAAACATGTCGTACGGATATGAACACAAAAGCAGACTGCACTTTTTTCATTGAGGGTTCGATTTTTTTTCGATCTTCGGATATTATGGAGAGCTAAACAACTATGTTTAAAGGCATAGCGAGACTCTACCGCCAAGCATACACAGGTCTCCCCTCCCAGTCTTGGATCCTGTTTGCAGTACTGCTTGTCAATGCTTCAGGTATGATGGTGCTTTTTTTCCTCAGTCTTTACCTCACACGCCAGCTAGGATTTACCGTCGCCCAAGCTGGACGGGCACTCAGTATTTTTGGGCTTGGATCCCTCGCCGGCACCTATCTGGGCGGGTGGTTATCTGACCGGATAGGTTCGACCAATGTCCAGAAACTTAGCCTCTTTCTCTGCGGAGTGTTCTACATTTCCCTCGGTCAGCTCCATTCTCTATGGAGTATCTACATTATGATTTTCATCCTGTCTATGGCGTCGGGCTTGATGTATCCAGCGAACGCGACGTCTATGGCTCGCCTTTGTCCACCTGAAGTCACGACTAAAGGATTCGCTCTTAACAGGTTGGCTAACAACATCGGTGCTACGATCGGTCCCGCAGTGGGCGGCATGCTGGCCCTCCGAAATTATGTTCTTCTCTTCTGGGTCGATGGCCTCACGTGCCTGGCAGCATTTTTCGTGTTTATCCTGGTCTGGAAAAAACCTGAAGAGCACCTTCGAGTTGTATCTGGAGAGCAAACTCCCAGCGGACGTTCTCCATGGCGTGATGTTCCATTTCTCCTGTTACTTCCTATTATTGTCATCTGGGGCGCTATCTTTTTCCAGCTTATTACAACTTTTCCTCTGTACATGCGAGAGATCTATGGTTTGGCTGAAAATCGTATCGGGCAGCTTATCATCATAAACACGTTGATGATCGTAGCATTTGAAATGCTCCTCATCCATTGGATCGGCAAACGGCCCCTGACACGCTTCATTGCTATATCCTTTCTCTTGACTGGTTTGGGCTTCGCCTTAATGCCACTCGGCCGAAGCTTCCCTTTTGCTGCACTGACTGTCGCTGTGTGGACGACTGGAGAGATGCTGAGCATGCCACTCTTGGGTTCATTGATCGCAGTTCGTGCAGGACCAGGAAGCCAAGGCCGGTACATGGGCTTATTTACTTTTTCTTTTTCTCTGTCGATGATTTTCGGACCCATGATCGGAACAGCAGTCTACGGCACGTATGGACCTGCAGTGCTCTGGTATGGCTGCGGGGTTTTGGGGATTCTGCTGTTTGTTGCTTTCAGCTTTCTCAGCCGCTCACTGGAAGCGACCAACAGCTAGAGCGAGCTGTGAAGGAATTGCTCGAAGAATTGGAAAATAAATAATTCTACAGAGGATTATGAGTTTTCCACTGTACAGATCGGGAGAACTCTTTAAATAGAAGGGTAGTTTTAGTGTAACTCCTTGAGTTCTCTGGCCTGTTCCTTTCCCAAATCTTTTAATTTATTCAACAGGTCAGGACGGCTTTTCCAGGCATCCTTTGGCCCGAGATTGGACTCGGCTACAACCCGGACTTTGCCAAAATCTCCCCTGTCGTTCCATGTAAAATAATTGGCAAGTTGGGATGCTGTCTCAAAATACTCTTTCTTTTTATTGTCTTCGTAGGTGACGATCAGAATACCACGGTGTGGTCCTTTGAGTTTGTATGGATCATATGTTGTGAAGCGTAATCGGTCGAAAAACATTTTAAGCTGTCCAGAGACACCGTCATAATATATAGGTGATGCCAAAGCCCATATCTGCGCTCTCCGCAGGACAGGAAAGAGAGTGTTCAGGTCATCTTTGACTGAGCAGATCTTACCCTTTACACAACGGTCACATGCCTGGCAGCCGCGGAATATCATTCCATTCAAATAGATGAATTCTGTTTTAAAACCTTCGGAAGAAACCCCATCTAAATAAGCTTTGAGCAAAGCCGATGAATTCCCTATTTTACGTGGACTTCCTGCAATCCCCACAGCTAATAAATCGTTCGTTTCTTTCATGAAATTCCCTCGTTCGTTATATTATTCAAAGGATGAATTTTTGTATAGTTATTTTTCAACAAGTCTCTTTTTGGAAATAGAACTGCTTGACCCTATTATTTGCTTATGATAGTTTCGTCTTTAAAAGAAATGAGACTTAGGATCCCACGAAGCTTCAGACAGTTCAATATGGATATCTAATGCGCAAGTGGGCGATTTTCTTCGTGATATTGGTCATAGTCTATCTCGTATCCCACGCCAGCAAAAAAAAAGGCGTTCGTTCACCGTTCCGCAAACGTTTTAACGAAACCATTTCAATCGTTGTCTGGGTTCTGCTCGTTGCTTATGTTGTGTCTTTCCTCTACTGGCTTTACACTCAGTTTTTTCAATAGCACAAATTTTTGTGAGGCAGTTTCTAAAATTTCACCGTAAGGATATAATCCACAAGCTTGTCGTAGTGCCCGCCAAACATCTTTACCCTATCCATGATGAGTCTATGACCGAATAATTTGAGTTCCAAGGCTGACTTATAGAGGTAATTCATTACAGCGCGGGCATGAACTCCCTTCAGGGGTTCGATGGATTTATAAAGAGCCAAGGCTTCCTCTTTAAACTCAGGGATGTGGATATCAGATGGGGAGATAAATGTCTTCAGTTTTATTGCAGGAAAGATGAGATTCCTGGCCACGAACGTCTGCAGGAGAATATCCTTTGTCTCCTTCACTTCATCCTCTCCGTAAATTCCTGTATCTCTAGAAGGAATGGGAAGATAGGAACCCAGTTCATCGAACACCTCTATCTTCTTCCATTTGCCATAGATCCATCCCACATACGGAATGAGTATTCCGCTCTGCAGGAAATTTGAGAATTTTTCTTGCAGTTTGGATCCGAAAAAGGAGTCCTGATAGTTATCACGCTGTTTTCTTCTTTGGTCCTCCAGAAAGTGGCGGAGTCCATACATGAATGATCCCATTATGGTAGGCACCTGCATCAAATCCAGAAAGGAGATCGGATCAACCCGCATGCCATCCTCCTCTTTTCCTTCGCAGACTCTGTAGATTTGATTTTTTTCTCTCAGTACTTTTTGACAATATGATTGAATATGGCTCTGTTCCTTCAGGGGCAAATTACGGATGATGAACAGCAGGTCGACATCATCCTCCTCCAGGGGAATGCCCCTCAACCAGCTGCCGCGCAAATTAATAGATACAAAGTTTTTGCCGTAGTCCTTCTGGAATTTTGCGCCGGCCTCCATGAGAGTCTCTTCGAGATGTACAAAAAGGCCGTTCTTTCTGTACGGATTCTCCGGATCAAAGTAAGGAAACAGGAAATGTGTGCTCGATTCCAAATAAAACCGTATTTTTTTTTCGGTAACCTTTTTATCTAAATGAAGTTTGTACATTCGGATGCTCCGGCTCGCTATAATTTTAATTTTATTCCTTTATGTTTTCAACATTGAAAAAATAGCTGCGTGTGTGTACATTAATTGTACTCGAAGAAATGTGAAAAACGATGATTATCTATACAGATGACAGAGATTATGCGGAACAAATTCTTTCGGGCCTGGGACCGTGGACGCCCCATGACACGAGTGCTGTAGATCCGAATCTTCACCATTTGAAGAAAAGATTATTTCCGACGGGGACTGTGCATACGAGTGCGAGCGACAAACATGGGAGATGGCCCCTTGCACTCGTGGTTAAACACGCTTCATCATCTCATTTTGATCATTTGGTCGGGTTGAGCCAAAAGGATATCAAATTGCCCGATGGAACTCTGTGCCTGGCTGGATCGGGTAGCAAATTCCATGGGCAGAGGCAACGGCCCTGGTCGGCACTCGAGGGAAACATACATTTGGCGGTTTACCTCTCTCCTCATCGGATCATCAAAAATTTTCATTCAGGATTTCCCATCCTGGCAGCCCTCTCTCTCATCGACGCTTTAGATGCGTTCAAGTCCCTAAAAGACCGGGCGAAAATTAAATGGGTCAACGATATCCTCATCGATGGAGCAAAGGTCGCAGGTTTCCTGGTCCACACACAAAGCGTAGAGGATACAGTTCTTACGGCTATATTGGGTATCGGGCTGAATGTGGAGAAAGCACCCAGGATTAAGACTGATCCCTTCGTTCCCAAGGTGGGCTCCTTGAGAAATTTTGTTCAGGAAGAATCAGCCTTGAATCTAGAAAAAGTTCTCTTCCAGCTTCTCCACTCCTTGGATAAAAATTATGATCTTTTGCTCAAAGGCCAGTATTCTATGCTCCTCAAGTCTTATAGAGAGCGTTCGCTTGTGATCGGCCATCAAGTGAAGATCGTGTCCGACACTCCAAGCAAAAAATCCCGGGAAATCATTTCGGGGACAGTCATTGCGATCGGCGAAAACCTCGAGTTGATCTTAAAAGGCCACCATAAGCCTGTAACATCCGGGAGATTGATCCTCACCTGATATTTGACTTGAAAGTCAGATGCTCAACTCTCCAGCCTTGTCTTTTTAGTTTCTTCCACCCGTCGTAAATCCCTGTCAAACAAGCAGTCCAAGTGTAATTTTACCCATATGATCTTTGGGATTCAGAAAAACTATTTGAATCCTTGACAGGAGGGTCAGACAGTTTTATACTAGCTACCTTCCTTAAAGGGAAAAAGATAGGCCCAATTACTTTACAAACCATTATGGTCTTTTTGCCTCGCTTTCGATCAGCAAATCGCCCCCACCAATCCAAGAAGGAGTTTGCCCATGGAAACGACTGAATTATACATAATTTGTGGGATAGCATTTCTCGTCGTTTTTATTATCCTTGCGCTCATAGCTTTTCTGATGCGGATCATAATGCTCATATTTCCAGAGAAATTGGCGGAGATCGATCCGGCCATGATCGCTGCCGTAGCAGCCACCGTCCAGACAATCTTTCCCGGGACGAAAATGACAAAGCTTGAGGAGAAAAAATGATATTTACAGAAAAAGCTAAAACAATCCGTGTCATGTTTATGCCTTTTCGTGATGGACTTCAAAGCTCTTTTGGGGGGGAAGTGCGGTTGAATGATATTCTCCCTGCCATGAAAGCATCGGCCGAAGCGGGCATTCGCCATTTTGAGTTTGGCGGAGGGGCTCGCTACCAGGCTCCGTATTTCTATCTCGGTGAAGATCCCTTCGACGATATGAAGACCATGCGCGAGACTGTGGGCCCCGATGTGGATCTTCAGATCCTCACCCGTTCTGTTTTAGGAATCACACTGACCACCCAATCCCCCGAAGGATTAGAGCTACAGGCGAAATTGATGAAGGAGAACGGGACGACATGGAACCGGAATTTTGACTACATGAATGACACACGAAACCTCATCAATACGGGGCGGCCGATCGTTAAGTCAGGCATGCATCACCAAGTTTGCATCGCCCTTATGGGCCTTCCATTCTATTTGGATAAGGTGCATACTGCGGATTTTTATATCAATCTAGGTAGAGAGCTCTTAGAGAGCGATCTCCATATCGACAGCATCTGTCTGAAGGATGCCAGTGGCACAACCGATCTCAAAACCATTTATGATACGGTTGTCGGATTAAAGAAGATCATGCCTCCGGAGATGCTCCTGTGGCAGCACACCCATGATACAGCCAGCACAGCAGTTGCATGTTACATGGCAGGAGTAGCAGGGGGCGTGGACGGCATCGATCTCTCGGTGCGGCCCATGGCCAGTGGAACTGTCCAGCCGGATGTGCGTTCTATGGCCCATGCTCTTAAAGGCACGGGATACACGCTGGATATCGATCCGGATAAGATGAGAGGGATCGAAAACATGCTCAATGAGCTCATGCAGGAATATGTTTTCAATCCAACTGCGACCACTCCCGACCCTAGGGTCCTCGGCTTTCCGATGCATGGCGGAGCGATCGGTCCCAATGTCCATATGATGGTCAAGGCGGGAATCCTGGATAAATATGGCGAGGTGCTGTCCGAGTTTCCTGTGGTGGTGGAGGCAGGAGGTGCCTGGACGAACGTAACGCCGGGAAGTCAACAGTACTGGCTGCAGGCATTTAACAATGTCATGTACGGAAGATGGGAAAAAATCGATCCCGGTTATGGAAGGGCAGTCCTTGGATATTTTGGAAAACCTCCCATACTCCCAGATCCGGAGGTGATCAAGATCGCATCCGAGCAGCTTGAGCTACCAGTTTTCTACGGCGATCCTCTTGAAGCTGCTCCCAAGAATATCGAACCGGCAAAAAAAGCCCTGGAAGAACGAAACCTGCCCGTCTCAGAAAAGAACATTTTTCTTGTTATGGCTGCCATGGTTCCCGGAAAAAAAATGGAACTCAATGAGGGAATCCGGCTTTTGTCCGGAAAGCCGAGAATCGATATCCCCCTAAAAAAGAAAGAAGAGGAAAAGCCAAAAAAGGCCGAGCCTGGAGTACCACCAGCAGCAGTTGCGCCTGTGATCACCGGGCCTGTCACATCTCGATGCACAGTCACCGAAAATAATGTCTCCCGGGAGTTTACGGTTACAGTCGAGCCCCTCACAGCTTTAGGCACTGCTCCTTCCCCGAATCCCCCCGCATCTGCACAACCTGGAGAAGCTACGGTACCGAGCGGGACACCAGTCCACTCGACGTTTGCCGGCTGCGTTGAGGTCAGTGAGATACTCGTTAAGATTGGGGATAAAGTCAAAGAAGGACAGGTCGTTGCAAAGGTTGAGGCTATGAAAGCTCAGCATGATATCGTGGCTCCAACCGGTGGCACGGTGTCTGCGATCCATGTCGAATTGGGGGATGAAGTAGATTCGTCCAAACCCATTATCACTATCACATAAAGGGTCTACATATGGATACTGTACTCAAAATCTTCCAGCAATCTGGTTTTGCCAATCTCAGCTGGGGAAACTGGGTCATGTTTGCCATTGGCGGGATCCTGATCTATCTTGCCATCGTCAAAAAATATGAACCGCTCCTCTTGATCCCGATCGGTTTCGGGACCATTCTTGCAAATCTTCCCCTGGCTGATATGGGATCCTATGGTGAAGGTATTATCGCCTTGATCTACAATCAGGGAATCCGCACAGAGCTGCTCCCTCCCCTCATTTTTTTGGGTATTGGAGTCCTTACAGATTTTCGTCCTCTTCTCGGAAGGCCCTTGACCTTTCTTCTTGGAGCGGCGGCCCAATTGGGCATATTCGCAGCCGCTCTCGGAGCCGCCTATGTTTTGGGCTTCAGCTACAAAGAGGCCGCGTCGATAGGTATTATCGGTGGGGCTGACGGTCCGACCTCCATCTTTCTGGCCAGTCAGCTGGCTCCACATCTTTTAGGTCCTATAGCGGTTGCAGCCTACAGCTACATGTCACTGGTACCGATCATCCAGCCTCCGATCATCCGAATGCTCACCTCAAAAAAAGAACGTTCCATTGACATGCCCCAGGCCATCCCGGTTTCTCAGACTGCGGCTATTCTTTTCCCGATAGTGACCGGTATCGTCGCATCCTTGGCGATTCCTTCAAGCGCTCCCCTCATCGGTATGTTGATGTTCGGCAACTTGCTTAGGGAGTGTGGTGTGACCGAACGTCTGCGCAAAACAGCGGGTGGTTCGTTGATCGATATCGTTACCATCTTTCTTGGGCTTGCCGTTGGTGCTACGATGGATGCTGAACATTTCCTGAGTGTCAGAACCCTTTATATTCTTATTTTGGGTGCAATCGCGTTTTCCTTCAGCACTGCGGGCGGTGTCGTTTTTGCAAAGATCTTGAACGTGTTCCTATCCAAAGATAATAAGATCAATCCCTGTATAGGTGCTGCCGGAGTTTCTGCGGTGCCTATGTCTGCGAGGGTCGTCCAGAATTTTGTTGCAGAACAGACGGGGGGGAAAGTCAATCCTCTCATGCCTGCCATGGGGCCGAATGTTGCAGGTGTAATAGGTTCGGCTATCGCAGCTGGTGTCTTTCTGATGCTTTTAGGATGAATTTAAGGAGAAATTAGGGGCAGTCCCGTGTGTTGGAAAAAGGGAGCAGGTTACCAGAAAGCTACTTAAAGACCCTTGCTCATTGCGTCCAGAAAATCACCGTTAGTTTTGGTTTTGGACATCCTTTCCATGAGGAGTTCCATGGCCTCGACTTCATTCAACTGGCTGAGGACTTTGCGGAGTACCCATATTCTGTTAAGGTCTTTTTCATTGATAAGCAGTTCTTCTTTTCGCGTCGCGGACCGGTTGATGTCTATCGCAGGAAACAGTCTCTTGTCAACGAGTCGTCTGTCGAGGTTGATTTCCATGTTTCCTGTTCCTTTGAATTCTTCGAAGATGACTTCGTCCATCCGGCTTCCGGTGTCGACTAAGGCTGTAGCGACGATAGTCAGACTGCCGCCTTCCTCGATCTTTCTGGCAGAACCAAAAAACTTTTTTGGCTTGTTCAATGCATTGGCATCCACCCCTCCGGAGAGAACCTTTCCTGAGGGCGGGACTATGGCATTGTGGGCTCTGGCAAGTCTGGTGATGCTGTCTAGCAGTATCGTGACATCTCTTTTAAGCTCAACGAGCCGTTTGGCTTTTTCTAACACGATATTGGCAACCTGAGCGTTGCGGATGGGCGGTTCATCAAAAGTTGAGGCTATGACTTCGCCCATGATGCTTCTTTTGAAGTCCGTCACTTCTTCAGGTCGTTCTGCTACGAGCAGCACAATGAGGAAGACTTCCGGATGATTCTTTTCTATAGATTTCGCTATGGTCTTTAGCAGCGTTGTCTTCCCTGCTCTTGGAGGAGATACGATCAGTCCCCGCTGCCCTTTTCCGATGGGTGTGAGCATGTCCATAACTCTGGCACACAAGTTTTTCTGATCACCATCCTCAAGTATGAATTTTTCAAAAGGATACAGAGGCGTAAGGCTGTCGAATTGGATGTTTCTGCGGTTCCCTAAGACCACTTCGGGATGCAGAAAATTTATGGCCTCGATTTTGATCAAGGCAAAATATTTTTCTCCGTTTTTGGGAGGTCTGACAACACCGGATATGGTATCGCCTGTTCTAAGTTTGAATTTTCGGATCTGGGAAGGGGAGACATAGATATCATCTTGACTCGGGAGATAGCTGAATTCTGGAGCCCTTAAAAACCCGAAACCGTCATCCAGGGTTTCCAACACCCCTTCGGAGAAAAGAAGACCATTCTTTTTGGCTTGGGCTTCCAGAATCTTAAAAGTGATATCATGCTTGTTGACATCCTTGACCTCCTCCTCTTCGACACCTAATTCTAATGCAACGGAGACCAGTTTTTTTACATCTTTTTCCTCAAGATCTACTAAATTATACTCTTTCATTTTGCACCTCTTATTTGACTACATTTGCAGACTAAAAAAATTGATCAGAATATTTCTATCAATGACCTGGATTCTTTTGGCTAGTGCCTAACAGGAGGTTCCTGCTGGCCCTCCTCTTCTTCATTCTCGGTTAATTCAGAAGTTATGGGGGCCTTCTCGTTTTTGATCTTGTCCAGGTATTTTTCCGTTAGAGCGATCTCAAGAACTTGATCCATGTTTTCCACAAAGTGTATCTTCATATCGTCTCTGATCTTTTTCGGAAGGTCCTTGATATCTGGTTTATTATCTAAGGGCAACACAACCTCTATGATGCCATAACGGTGTGCTGCCAGCAATTTCTCCTTAATGCCACCCACAGGCAAGACCTTGCCTTTCAGAGTGATTTCTCCACTCAAAGCCACCTTTTTCGTAACAGGGATCTCTGTAAGCAGAGAAATGATCGATGTGGCGAGTGTGATTCCTGCAGAGGGCCCCTCCTTGGGAGTGGCTCCCTCCGGGACGTGGACGTGGATATCAAAGCTTTTGTGTAACTCCTGTGCGATATCCAGTTCGTACATCTTAGCTCGAACATAGCTGAACGCTGTTTGTGCCGACTCCTGCATGATCTCACCCAGTTGGCCCGTCAGCGTGAAATTGCCCTTTCCGTGGACCTTCGTCACTTCGAATGTCAGCAGTTCTCCTCCGAATTCTGTCCAGGCCATGCCGATGGCGACACCCACCTCATCCACTTTGTCGATCTCCGACCTTCTGAATCTGGGGATTCCCAAGAATTTTTCGAGACTCCTGGGAGTGACAGTTTCTCTATAATTATTACCCTTAGTGACCACCTTTTTGACAGTCTTGCGGCAGACCGATGTGATCTCTCTATCTAAGTTACGCACACCGGCTTCCCTGGTGTATTCCCGGATGATCTTCTGGAACGCTTTGTCCGTGATTTGGATGTTTTTATTCTTTAACAATCCATGAGCTTCCAACTGTTTGGGAAACAAAAATCTTTTAGCGATCTGGAGCTTTTCTTCTTCTGTGTATCCGGGGATACGGATGAGTTCCATCCTGTCGACGAGCGGCCTGGGTATGGGTTCTATCATGTTTGCCGTCACGATAAACATCACTTGAGAGAGATCGTAATCTGTATCGATATAATGATCCAAAAAAGTGTTGTTCTGCTCAGGGTCCAAGACCTCCATTAAAGCCGATGCAGGGTCCCCTCGAAAATCCATGCTCATTTTATCTACTTCGTCTAGTAAAAAAACCGGATTCTTTGTTCCGGCCCTTTTTATCATTTGGATGATACGTCCTGGATAGGCCCCGATATAGGTTCGTCTGTGTCCTCGAATCTCTGCTTCGTCTCTGATACCACCCAGAGATAGCCGTACGAATTTTCTCCCAGTAGCCCGAGCGATGGATCGTCCAAGGGAGCTCTTCCCCACTCCTGGAGGACCTACAAAACCGAGGATGATGCCTTTGGGGTTTTTCACCAGCTGCCGGATAGAGAGATATTCCAGGATTCTCTCTTTGACTTTTTCCAATCCATAATGATCTTCATCCAGAATATTTTCAGCTTCTTTCAGGTTTCGCTTTTCCCGGGATTTTTTGGTCCATGGGAGCGAGATCAGCCAGTCCAAATAATTCCTGCAGACCGTGGCTTCGGCGGACATTGGTGGCATGGCCTCCAATCGATCGATCTCTTTGTTGGCCTTCTCCTCTGCATCCTTGTGCATGTGGCAATCTACAACTTTTTTTCGCAGTTCCTCTATCTCATTGGGTTGGTCATCTTTCTTCATGTTTAATCCGGGAGGGAAAACTTTTTGTGAGGGATCTCTGAATGGGATCTTGCGGCGTCCCTGTTTTTTATCGTCTTTTCTCAGTCGCGAATGGATCTTAATGATCTCATTCTCCAATAGAAAATTCAGCCGCCGGATTCTTTCAGAAGCGTTGATGATCTCAAGAAGATTCTGTTTTTCTTCAAGGGGCAAATATAGGTGAGAGGAGATGATATCCGCGATCCTCTGGGGGTTGTTATCCCTGAGGGCCGGTATGATCGCCTCGAGATTAGTGTGCTGGCTGAGCTTCAGATACTCTTCGAACAGAGCCAAAACATTTTTTAATATTTCATTAGTCTCTGTGCGGTTTCCTTCGATCACACTGACCTCTTTGACCAATACTTGGTAATAAGGGTAAGTGCTCAGATACTCGAGGACTCGAGCTCTTCTTTTTCCCTCTACGATGACTTTTAAATTGCTGTCATCCATTTTAACAGTTCGGACGATCTTGGCGAGTATGCCCATGGAATAGATATCAGCAGGCAAAGGATTATCCAACGATGCGTCCATTTGTGCAGAAAGGAAAATCCTCTTATCATTATCAGATGCACTCTTTAACGCTTGAATAGAAGATGAACGTCCTATGATGAAAGGAACTAATGTGGAAGGAAAAACCACAAGATCTCGTAAAGGGATCAAAGGAACATTCTTTATGATTTCCGTGCTTTCGTTAATCGGCATGTATTTGCTCCAATGAATGTCTTAAACTTTCCTGAACTCATTCGTCATTCTTTACCATTTAGTCGGATATTCTTTAGGGATATGGTTCTTTGTTTGCAATTATTCTCCATGGTTTCTGTCCATTCCATCGAGTTCGAATTATGGTATTGGAATAAACAGATCTAATTTCTCGCTCTTTATCTAATTTTCATTCGGGATATTTTCTTCGAACCTGTGTGAATACCATGTATCAGCTCGTTTAATTTTTCTGTCTTTTTCAATTAAAAAGGGGATTAAATTCATGGAAAGAACTACTTTTTTATTATAGCGTTTTTGAGTAAAAAGTCAACCGTCTTTTTGAGACGCGCCCTATCTTCGATCTCCTCCTGATGTCCTTCTTTCTTGATCTGAGCACTGACCTGGGCGATCGGCATATTGTTTGCTCTGGCTATGGCTTTGATCTCCTCTTCAATGTCTTCGGATTTGATTTCTATCTTTTCTTTCTCGGATATTTTGGTCAGGATCAGATGGTTTTTCAGTTTCTGTTCTGCTTTTTTTTTGGCCTCCTCCTTGATTTTTTCCACATCCTCTTTTTGAACGGATAGGGATTGTTGAGATGATAAAAAACGTTGTATGATGGCTAAAGATTCCTGCTCCACAACACTTTCTGGGAGTTTGAAGGATACCCTGTCTGATATAGTCTGGATGATATCGTCAGCCATCTTTCCCTTTACTTGGTCTTTTTTAGCGGCAAGAATTTGATTTTTTATTTCTGCTTTAAGTCCTTTGAGATCGTTGAATTCACCCAAACCTTTGGCAAATTCATCGTTCAGCTCGGGGATGGTTTTTTCCTTGATGGAGAGGACTCTCAGGACGTAGGAGATTTCCTTATCGGCAAGTTTTTTATTGGAGTGGTCCTTGTCGTACTTCACGACAAACTCTGCCTGCTCTTCTTGTTCCAATCCCTCCAAGGTTTTATTTAATTCCTGCTCATTCTCCGGATGCCCAGCAAGGATTACGACTTTCTCTGTGGGAAGGAGTTTATTCGTTCGGGTGTCTTTACCCTTGATCTCGGCGACCACATAGTCCTCATCCTTCACTCCTCTTCCCTCAACAGGAGTGTACTCAGCAGACTTCTGTGCGATGTCCTCCAGAGCTTGATCGATCTCCTTTTGAGTCACGGATGCCTCTTTCTCTGTGATGGGGATGTTCTTGTAATCCGGAAGTTCAAATTCAGGCCATACTTCGAATTGAGCAGTCATCTGAAAAGGTTGCCCTTCCTCGAAAGTCAACTTGTTGATGATCGGATTCCCTATGGGAATTAGGTTGTGTTCCTTGAGTTCCTTGTTGAGAGCTTTGGGCGCGAGGGAATTCACTACAGATTCTCTGATCTCGGGAAGATACATATGTTTAACGATATGCTCGGGTGCCTTTCCAGGACGAAAACCTTTGATCTTCGCCCTGTTAGCAAAATGTTTAACGGCCCGGTCAAACTCTTTCATCACCTCATCTGGAGGGACCTCAAGTTCTATCTCTCTCTTACAATCATTGATTTTTTTTACATTTGTCTTTGTGTTATCCATCACATTCTCTATCTTGAGTTAATCATATATGTAGCCGCCTCAACTCATGAATCATCCAAACTGCATTAATCTGGCAAATAGAGAGTGGGCAGAGCGGGAGTCGAACCCGCACTCCTTTAACAGGAACTAGGTCCTAAGCCTAGCGCGTATGCCAATTTCGCCACCTGCCCTCGTAATTCTGATTCTATTATGGGAATTGATCAAGCTTCTAATTTGTATTTTGATAGAAGAGGCTAACTTATTGAATAAGAAACCTTTACTGGAAAACATTTTATATCATATCTCGTCTAGCCTGTCAATTCATATTCAGGCTAGGATGCATTTCCGAAAGTATTTGACACAGGTGCTATCAAAAAAATATAAATGAACCATGAGGTGGATGAGTTCCCCTGTGTTTCAAAAATATTTCATGCCCGGTTTTGTCTTTCAGTCTGTTGTCATCGCTGGGGGGTATGGCACGGGCCGTGAACTGGTCGAATATTTTCTAAAATTTGGTCCTCTGGGAGGACTCTTAGGGATGCTGGCAGTGACAACAGTGATCTGGTCTTGCATGCTTGCTCTAAGTTTTGAATTTGCGCGGATATCTCGAGCCTATGACTATCGCTCCTTTTTTCAAAACCTGCTCGGTCGATACTGGGTCGTCTTCGAAGTTCTCTATTTCATCCTACTGTGTGTTGTCCTTGCAGTCATCGGATCTGCTGCAGGAGTTCTGCTCAGAGATAATTTCCATCTTCCCTACATCGTGGGTGTCGCTCTTTCAATGGCATTCATCGGATTTCTCGCCTTTAAGGGCAGCCGTTTAATCGCAAATTTTTTATCGAGCTGGTCCATCGTTCTCTATCTTGCCTTTGGTGCATTTCTTTGTGTTTCGATCATAAAATTTGGACCAACCATACAGGATCGATTCTCTGATGCCTTGATCTTACCATCTTGGACTTTGGGTGGATTCAAATATGCCCTCTATAACATCGCCGTCATCCCAGCGGTCCTTTTTTGCGTCAGAGGGATCGAAACCCGTAAAGAAGCCATCTCTGCTGGTCTTCTGGGTGGCTTGATCGGCATTTTTCCCGGACTCCTCCTTTATATCGCAATTGTGAGTTTTTATCCTTCGGTTCTACCCGAAGAAGTACCTGTTGTCTTTGTCCTCAAGCATATGGGATTCCCCCTTCTTTTGATGCTCTTCCAGATCGTCCTATTCGGAGCGTTGATCACAACAGGCATCGGTTTCATTCATGCTGTCAATGAGCGGATATACGCGGCGCGACTCATGAAGGGAAAAGAATTCCCAAGGTGGCAGCGGCCGCTCGTGGCTCTTGGGCTTTTATGCTTGGGAATGAGTCTGTCGAATCTTGGGCTCGTCAATTTGATCGCCAAAGGATATGGGACGATTAGCTGGGGATTTTTTGTCGTTTACGTCATTCCTATAGCTACATGTGGTCTGGCCAAGATAGTGCGTGAGAAGCGCTCTCACCGCGAAAAATGGCCTGTTACAAGATGACTCTCGATCTTCCTGAGAATTCTAAGCCGCAATCAGAACAACTTGAGTTATTTAAGTATTTCAAAAGCGAACACGACTGGATGAACAACCTGAATTTTTCCTGTGTTCATCCTCTCTCCAGCAATAAAGCTCTCCAAATCATCCGATTCCGAAGTCCTGATTTTTTCACTGAGTAATTTTCTTATTTGAATGCGACATGTCACACATGGAGAAACCACCACATCAGGCTTGAAAGACTGAATTTCATCGGCAAGAGCCTGACCGATTCGTTCAGCATGTTGAGCCCATTTTTTTTCAAATCCTCGGCTTCCCCCAAAACCACAACAACTGGTAGTTAGTACTTTGGCCTCAGCGGCGGGAAGCGCCTCGATGAATCTGATCAAGGCACCGTCTTTTTTGATGAGCTTCAAGTGACAGGGAACCTGAACGGCGACCTTCAAATCACTGGATTTAAAGAACCTCTTGGCTGTTTGACGGAGATCTCTGGATTCGGCATCTGTGCTCGTATCGGATTCCGACTCTTTTTGGATCTTCAATAATTGATCCAAGATAAAAGCGATACTCTCATGAAAGTTTTTTTTGACACTTCTCAGTTCACTTTTGCTGAGAAGAGAATGTGCATGCTCAATATAAGGAAGAAGACATGATGGAGAGGTAAAAATTACGGGTTTTTCTAGCTTGATGTCATTCCTCAGGCCGTTTAACGAGTCTTTTAATGTTTTTTCACCTTCAGCTTTAAAGCCCCGCACGAACGCTGGCTCACCGCAACAGTACCCGGTTATGAGATCAGCGCCAAATCCGAACTTCTCGAGTATAGCGAGTACCGCTTTTATCTCTGAAGCGTTGAAGAAATCGCCTGTACAACCGGTAAAAATGACCGCACTTTGTTGAACAGGTTTGCGTGAAACAGATAGAGTCTTGCGCCTTAACGGGCTGAATTCGATGTGTTTGAAGTTGGCTAATCCAGCCAGGGCACCCAGCCAGTCTATTAAAGGGGATTGAGCGGCTTTTTTGCCCAATCCTCCGGTTTTTACCGCGATTTTTCCCATGAGGCGGGATTTGGACAAGATTTTATCGGCAAGACTTGCTATTTTATGCAAATATTTTTCTTCAAAAAATGACTCGATGAACTGGGCCATATCCAATCCTGTCGGGCACTCTCTTTGGCATGTTTTACAGTGCAGACACAGATTGAAGAATTCCAGCAGATCCGTTCTCTCAAATGGTTCCTTCAGATGACCTGAAATAATTTCTCTGAGAAGACTTACTCTTGCCCTGGTTGATCCGATTTCTCCTTCCTGACTGCGTGTGACCGGACAGAAATCCTTGCATTTTCCGCAGCCGTGACAGGCTTCGATATCGCTAATGAACTGGTTTAACGCTCCCACTTCTTTATGGCTGTAATTCTTATAGAATCTTAAAAAATCCGATACTTCATAATCTCTAACCGGGACAATACAGAGAGGATTCAGTATAAAATTAGGGTCGAAAATCTTCTTGATTTTCTCGAAATAAGGATAGACTTCACCCCATATTTCTTTTAGATAGGGTGTGCGGAGTAGTCCGTCACCGTGTTCACCGGAAGGAACCCCATTAAACTTTCTGGATAACAACGCATGTTCATGACCAAGGTTCTCGATGATTTCCTGAAAATCAGGAGATAAACGGTTCAATCGTGGAGAAAAATGAAGAAGCCCCTGACCCGCATGGCCGAAAAGTGCAGCGGAGGTGTTGTATTTTTTCAACAATATTTCCAGGTCGAGGACAAAGTCCAGCAGTTTGTCAACCGGTACCGCAGCGTCTTCAATCCACCGTGTAGGCTTATCACCGGGAAGAAGTGACAAATAGGCGGCGGCTGACCTTCGAATCTCCCATACCCAGGCTAGCTCCGAAGAGTTTTCAGCAAAATCAACCTTGAAGGCCGATGACCGCCCGATTAACTTATCAGCCCGTTTCTTTATATCCGTAGGGTCGTCCCCATCAAACTCGACCAATAAGACAAAATTCGTGTCCTTCTGAAGTTTGGATAATTTCCCTGGGTCCTCGTTTGAAATCAGCCGTAAAATCTCTTCTGAGAGGGCTTGCACTGTCGAAGGTGATAGATCCAGGAAATTTTCGACTTCGGAAAAAGCGGTGATTGCATCCTTATAGCAGAGAAGGATTGAGCTGCGATGTTTCGGGATTTTCAAAAGATCGAGCTCGATTTGCGTGAAGATGCCAAGTGTTCCTTCCGAACCGCAAAAGATTCTCGTCAAATCGATCTGCCCATTGTCCTGCATACTTTCAAATATGTTGTAACCGCTTGAATTTCTGAAACTCTCCGGCTTATGCCGGGTGATTCCAGGAGATTCTCCCTCCAACAGATCCAGGACCTGTGAACGGTATTTCAGAGGCGCCGCTCCGTTTTTGTTGATGAAGATCTCCTCGCCATCTGCTGTAATGATCGTCAGACTCTTGATGTAATTTTTTGTCGTCCCGTAAAGTAAGGAATGTGCCCCCCCAGAATTATTTGCAGCCATTCCCCCCAAAGTCGCATAATCGGATGACGAGGGATCAGGCGGGAAGAACAACTCTTCGGGATTTAGCCATTTGTTAAGATCTGATCGAATCACTCCCGGTTCTGTAACAACCGATAAATTTATTCGATCAAGCGCAAGTATGCGCTTCATGTGCATAGAAAAATCAAGGATAATTCCTTCACCAAGGTTTTGGCCTGCAACTCCTGATCCTGCACCTCTCGCCGTCACGGGAATTCCTTCTTCATCAGCAATCCGGACAGTATTGACCACATCCTCCTTATTTAAGGGATAAATAACTGCGGCGGGAATCAAATAACAGATCGATGCCGAATACGCATAAATCCGTCTTGTCAACTCATCGAAAAATACATTGCCTCGAATTTTCTGAATGAGTTTTTTTTTGACAGAATCCCGAATTTCCAAATTGTTAATCCATCCTCAAAAAAACTTTACTCCCAGTGATTTCCATTTTTGAGCGATTCTGTCCACTGCCTCGAGTGATGATTCAATCTCTTCATCTGAATGAGCAAGTGCGATGGTTCCATAACCATGAAAGATATTGAAACCTTGTTCGAGCATGGAAAGTTTGAATATTTTTTCGCGGAGTTCGATATCAGAGACCTCGGGATTCCAAGTCTCTTCAGGGGATTTGATTCGTTCGACACTCGAGCGGAGAAAGTGGACACCGATTATAGAGCTGTTTTCCGCAACAGGAAAACCGTCTCCGGTACATTTCACATGAAAATTATGAGATTTAAAAATTGTCTCGATCTGCTCTCTAACCCGTTTGCCCAGTCTTCCAATCCGGGGATAGATCTCCTCTTCATGAGAAATAAGATGTTGGAGGAAGCTGATTCCCGCTTGCATAGATGCAGGGTGTGCGGAAAAAGTGCCTCCTTCGAATTTGACCTTCTGCATGTTTTTCACATTCGTCCCGCACAGAGCCATGATTTTGTCTTTCCCTGCCAACGCACTCACCGGCATTCCTCCGCCGATGGCTTTTCCCAGTACTGTTAAATCAGGGATGACGCCATAAAGTGTCTGAAGGGGTCCGGCGTGGAAGCGAAATCCGGATACCACCTCGTCGAAGATGAGTACAACACCGTTTAAATCGCAAAGATCCCGTATTCTTTGGATATATTCGGGCTGTCCAAAAATAAATCCACCCGCTCCAATGAATGGCTCGACTATCAAACATGCTGCTTTTTTCCCAAACTCAGAAAATTTGGCCTCCAGATCAGCAATATTATTGAACTTGGTCATGATGATACTGGCTTCGATCCCAGCGGGGAGTCCTGCTGATTCGATCTGGTCCAATCCCCTATCATAAGCGGATATTCCCTTGAGTGCATAGGGTTGAGCCCCATGCCAGCCTCCACCTACTTTGAATATAAATTCTCTCTGCGTGTATGCCTTTGCCAGCATGATGGAATACATGGTGGCTAACGTCCCGCTTGTCGTGAATCGGATCTTATCCGCATTCATTCTGGATAGGATGATCTCGGCAAGCTCATTCTGGAGGCAACCGGGGAATCCAGTGGCCAAACCTTGCCCTTTCCCAAAAAAATCGATCAAGGCTTCGATCACGACAGGAGGATTATGCCCCAATATGTTTGCAAAGTGACCCTGCCAAAAATCCACGTATGTGTTTCCATCTATGTCTGTAACGGTGGATCCGCTGCAATGGTCATCATAAAAAGGGAAAGGAGCAAAAAGCCGAAGGTTGTGGCTCCCCCCAGCAATCTGGTTATGGAGTGATCTTTGGTAGTGAGATTCAGAATTTTTATGCGTCTTGCGATAATTGTGGATCAGATCTTCGAGTAGAGCTTTCTTTTCCATCCTGACTCCCCTGCAGCGATAAACCGGGTCTCTTCCTGGTCGAAGGATTATTCTTATACTATAAACATAGAATCCCTGTCAAAACTTTTCTAAACTGCGTAAGCATCCCTAAAACCGTGATGGCATGAATCACATTGCGTTATTGAGTGTTCCATTTGTGTGGTGGAGAAAACCGTGAGAAGGGCTGGACGGGCATGGTACATCTCCTTGAGGGAGATGTGAGGGAAGCCCGGAACCGAGCGAAGTTTCCTCGCTGGGGAAACTGAGAGTGTTTTCGAAATCACCAATTGGAGCACTCGGAACGTCATTCCTAACGGTTTTGGAGATGCTTCCCTACACTGGAGTAAACAGTAAAGTTAGCGAAGAAGCTTCTGCAGTTTCGCAGCGAGATCGGGATCTACAGCTTGGAGCTGCTTATGGATATCCCGTGCACTCTGATAATCCTGGAGATTGAGGTAGCAGATCCCTAAATTGTAGTAGGCATAGGCATTGTCAGGTCTGAGTTCGATAGCTCTCTGCAGAGGCGCCACGCCAGGGTCGAATTTCTTCAGATACATGTATCCGGTCCCGATGCTCATCCACCCGTCGGCATTCTCCGGATTGATCTCGACAAGCTTTTTGTATGTTTCGATGGATTCATTGTATTTTTTCTGCTGAGTATAGCAATATCCCAGATTAGAATAAGCAAACTCGAAATCAGGCCTGACTTCTATTGCAGTTTTAAAGGTCTCGATAGCCTCGTCAAAGTTCTTCAACTTGATATACATGTACCCGAGGTTATAGATCGCATCTGCATCCTGTGGATTCAGTTCGATCATTTTCTTGGTGGCTTCGATAGCTTTGTCCGGCATCCCGGCTTCATCATACATCTTGATGATTGTGTTGAAATGGTACTTGGCATCATCCGGATTCACTTCTATGAGCTTCGTGTAGGTTTCCGCGGCCTTATCATACTGGCCTGTTTTTTGGTAGACATCAGCGAGTTTGCTTATGATCTGCATGTTTTGTGCGTCTATTTCCATTGCTTTTTCAAGCGAGGCCGTTGCTGGTTCTAGCTGATCGAGCTCTATTTGGCAAAGACCAAGGTGGTAGTGGGTGTCACCTGGATTTCCAGGATTTCTGTCGATATAGGTCTTGAAGGCTTCCGCGGCCTGATCGAATTCTTTCAATTCTTCATGGGCCGTGCCCACAAGATAATAGGCTTCCGTGTTATCGGGATTTAACTCTGCCGCTTTGGTTAACGGAGGGATCGCCTCTTTCCAGTTCCTCATCTTAAGATAGACATCGCCGAGTCCTTGATGTGCACTATCCAAAGAAGGATCGAGTTCGATGATTTTTTTTAAGGTGGATGCTGCAGAGCCGTAGTTCCTCTGTTCAACTTGAATCCTTGCGATTTTCTGATGAGCATCGAGTTCATCCGGCTTGAACTTCAGCACGGTTTTTAACGCCTTTTCAGCTTGAGAGCTCCTTCCCAGCGCTGCATAGACCTTCCCCGCAAGGTAGGCTCCTTCGTATGTCGTAAAATAGTCTTCGGGTGTCTGATCCTTGAACTTTGCGTGTTTGCTTTGCTTAGAAATCCCGTGGAAGAGGTTTGCTGGTAGAGTAAACTTGGTGCGAACATCCAGGAAGATCATCATTCCCAAAACTTTTCCATCCATTCCGATAATGGGAGCCCCATTGAAAGGATTTAAAGCTTCAACAGTCGTTTCGATGATCCTTTGATTGGGTGAATACTCGGTCAATTTTTCGATAGTCCCCTCGGAAACTTGGAGCGCACCAGTTTCATCCCCCCCAATAGCAAACACCTTATTGCCTATCCCTGCATCCATGACATTTCCCATCGCAAGTGCAGGAGATTTGCTTTTTGCTCTGAGTATCGCGATGTTATAATTTTTATCCACACCAATGATCCCTTCGATCTTGACTTTTTTCCCCTTAAAATCTTTTCCTTCGACATTTTCAGCCTGGCTTATGAGACTGTAATTTGTGAGCAGCATTTCTGGACCGATCATAAATCCCGTGCCTTGCGCAACTTGGTTTTTTCCCTTGTCGAAAGAGACGAAGGAGACGACGCTCTGTTGATATGTCTCCAAAACACGGGACGCCTCTTCTGACTGGGAGAAGAGAGTTGGCTGCAGACACATGAGAAAAAAGACTCCAATTATGGTATAAATGATGGCATTGTGATTCTTCATCTTTTCCTCCTTATGAATAGTTAGCCTGGATTATTCATGAATTATTGTGTTTGTTATGAACGTTAAGGCCATTTTTGAATAATCCATGCTTATTTAAAACTAATCAATTTACACTCTGAGGCTCACTCTGTCAATTCCCCTGATAAATTATTCATAAAATCTGCTGCCAAATTTATACTCTAAAAAGCATACAATATCTTATTGGCAGCATCTTTTACCCTGCGGGCGGACCGATCTCACTACAAAACCTTCGTTGTAGCCCGGGTAGGTTGGGTCGGCTCGCGGTAGTTCACTACAGCT
>Ga0307380_10003261_pt1 | contig 22513 bp, 23 predicted proteins | sample UN3MG_FD_202239 | JGI IMG/M metagenome (GOLD analysis project Ga0307380, IMG submission 202239) | Soil microbial communities from Risofladan, Vaasa, Finland - UN-3 | ecosystem: Environmental > Terrestrial > Soil > Coastal area > Acid sulfate soil | place: Finland: Risofladan, Vaasa | collected... | reverse complement strand
TAATAGAAACAATAAAGAAAATTAAAAATAATTTGCTTTTTTCAATAAGAAATTATATACTTCTAAAGTTATTAAGATATTATATTAGTCGTTAGCGAATAGTGAACTAGTCGTTAGTACATAGTATCGCGTATTGCGTATCGAGTATCGCGTGAAGAAGATCAGAATTCAAGAGTGGAGACGCGATATATCTTACCCAAAGTATAACGGGCGTCTCGCCTTTCTATTAGTCGTTAAGTTTTAAATACAATTTTCAGTAGTCAGTATACAGCTAAAAGTGTAAAGCGAAAAGTGAAAAACCATAATTTAAAATTAAAAACTTATTTTTCTCGTATTGCGTATTTCGTTCGTATTTAAATGATAAAAAGAGAGAGAAAACCTGTAATCCAAAATATACAACTAATTACTTATTGGAGCACACATATTACTCATCACTATTTCGCTCTATCTTCTGGATTCTGAATTTCTATTTTCCTCACGATATACGATATACGATATACTATATACTAATTAAGGGCTTACGGGGAAAAAGGAAATCCCGATAAAATTAAATTATATTATAGAATAAGGAGGTATGCGTTATGCCGGTGCCAAAAAGAAAAACATCCAAATCAAGAAGAGATAAGAGACGCACGCACTGGAATTTGAATGAAGTAAACTTAGAGGAATGCCCAAGATGCCATGAGATGAAACTGCCTCACAGAGCATGTCTTGAATGTGGTTATTATAATGGAAAAGAAATTATTTCATCTTCTGAAAAAAAAGATAAAAAGAAATAGATTAGAAATATCATTATTATTAGATGTAAAAAAGTGCTACAGTTAATTTATTAAAATGTGGCACTTTTTTTTATTTTTGTATCGTATAAAAGTTAGTGTAAATTTTAGTTGGGTAGTTAGATAAAAAGAAGAATATTATTTTTTTGTATCTTTTTTTCTCTTTCTTAACTCGATACTCGATACTATATACTCGATACTTTATAAAAATGTTTGATTTTTAGATACGACTAATGTACAATACTTACAATTAGTAGTTACTAATAATAGGTGCTATTAATAAATATAAAATAGGCGGCTGGGAAAATGATTCGAAATTTAAGTAAATCAGAAAGGCAAAAAAGAATAAAGGAATATATTTCGAAGGACCCATTTTTGTCTGATAAAAAACTTGCTGAATTATTTAGCATTAGTGTGCAAACTATTCGATTAGATCGACTGGAAATGGGGATTCCCGAAATGAGAAAACGAATAGTGCAGGTTGCTAAAAATACTTCTTCCAAGGATAAGGTAAAATCTCTAAAGAAAGAAGAGATAATCGGAGAATTAATAGATATAGAGTTAGGAAAAAACGGAATTGCTATCTTGAAGACTACAAAAGATATGGCTTTTGGAAGAACCGGAATAATTCGAAGTCACTACATCTTCTCTTTAGCCGATTCCTTGGCCATTTCTATCATTGATACAGAAGTTGCCTTAACGGGAATTGCCCGATTAAGTTACAAAAAACCTGTATATGCCGGAGAAACTTTGGTTGCCAAGGCAAGAGTTGCTCGTAATAGAGGTAATAAATATTTAGTATCAGTACACGTAAAATCTGATCAAAAGGAAGTATTTACGGGAAAGTTAGTAATTTTTTCGGTTAACGATAAAGTAAAAAAGGAGAAAGCTTAAATGAAAATAGCCCTTGATGCCATGGGAGGGGATTATGCCCCCGAAGAAGTTCTGAAAGGCGCAATTTTGGCCTTAGAAGAAAGAGACTTAGAGATTATTTTATTAGGTGATATGAAGAAAGTCAAAGAAGAGTTATTAAAATATAAATATAAAAAAGATAAATTAGCGGTCATAAATTGTAAAGAATATATTGAAACAGGTGAGTTTCCTTTAGATGCCATACGGAATAAAAGGGATTCTTCTATAGTGGTAGGCACGAAATTAATAAAAAATAATCAGGCTGATGCTTTTATTTCTGCCGGAAATAGCGGGGCGGTTATGGCTGCGGCATTATTGGAGTTAGGGTGTATTCCTCAAATACGCCGTCCAGCCATTGCTGCCATATTGCCCTCGACAAAAGGAAAAGTATTGGTATTAGATGTGGGTGCAAATGCTGATTGCAAACCGGAACATCTACCCCAATTTGCCTTTATAGGAAGCAAATACGCAAAATATATTTTAGGAATAGAAAATCCGAAAATAGGATTGCTAAATATTGGTGAGGAAGAAAATAAAGGAAATAAATTTAGTCAAAATGCCTATAAAAATTTAAAAAATGCCAATATTAATTTCGTGGGGAATATCGAAGGTAAGGATATTTTTAAGGGGAAAGCAGATGTATTAGTATGTGATGGATTTACTGGCAACATATTATTAAAATCTTCTGAAGGTTTAGCAAAAATGCTTTTAACAGAGGTTAATAGTATGGTAATCAGCCAACTTCCCCAAAATCAAGAAATGGATAAATTAAAGGAAAAATTTATGAATTTGGTAAAAATGACCGATTATACAGAATATGGCGGATCTCCCCTATTAGGCGTAAACGGATTATGCTTTATATGTCATGGACGGTCTAAAGCAAAAACTTTTAAAAATGCTATACTTAATACCGGTAAATTTATTGATGCTAACATAGTTGAGCACTTTAAAGAAATATAAATAAAAAAATAATTCACTAACAAGAAGGGGAGAATGCTAATTAATGAAAAATATAAAAAATGTTAAAATAATTGGAACAGGTTCTTATGTTCCCACAAAAGTTCTAACTAATGAAGATTTGGAAAAAATGGTGGATACAAATCACGAATGGATTGTCACCAGAACCGGTATTGCTGAACGCCGTATAGCTGAAGATAATGAAACAACCTCAGATATAGCTGCAAAGGCAGCTTTGAAAGCGCTAAAAGATTCAAATATTAAACCGGAGGAGATTGATTTAATCATTGTTGCTACCAATTCTCCGGATATGATTTTTCCAGCTACCGCTTGCCTGGTTCAAAAGAGAATTAAGGCTGTAAATGCCGCAACCTTTGATCTGCAAGCAGGCTGTACTGGTGCGGTTTATGCCCTAATTACTGCTTGGCAGTATATTGCTACCGGTTTTTATGATAATGTTTTAGTAATTGGGGCAGATGCTCTCTCAAAATTCGTTGATTGGACTGACAGAAACACTTGTATTCTTTTTGGCGATGGAGCAGGGGCGGCTGTTTTAAAAGCCGACCAGGAGAAAGGAATCTTTTCTGGTTGTTTGACAGGAGACGGGTCGTACGATGATTTGATTATGATACCAGCCGGGCTTTCCAAAAACCCTGCTTCCCATGAAACTGTAGATAAGAAAATGCATTATGTTAAGATGAAAGGAAATGAAGTATTTAAGCTTGCGGTTAAAAACATGAAAAGGACAACTGTAAAAACTTTGGGTAAATGTAATCTTTCGGTAGAAGATGTAGATTGTTTTATTCCGCATCAAGCTAACATCCGAATTATTTCTGCCCTGACAAGAGTTTTGAAAATAAAAAAAGATAAAGTTTTTATAAATTTAAATAAATATGGAAATACCTCAGCTGCTTCTGTTATGATTGCTCTTGATGAAGCAGTAAAAGAAGGTAAGATTAAAAACGGTGATATCGTAGCACTGACCGCATTTGGTGCTGGTCTAACTAGCGGCACCATTGTTTTAAAATGGATTAAATAATCTCGATAATATATAATAGAAGAGGAGTTATACAATAGATAATGAACAAAATAGCTTTTGTATTTCCTGGTCAGGGTTCTCAAAAAATAGGAATGGGAAAAGATTTAATAGAAAATTACCCGGAAGCAAATATTTTATTTAATATAGCTAATAAAGCTCTAAAAGAAGAAGGAGTAGATATTAGTAAAGTCTGTTTCGAAGGACCAGAAGAAGAATTAAAAAATACGGTTAACGCTCAACCTGCAATTTTAACTATCAGTACAATTTTGTGCAAATTGTTAAGAAAAAATAAAATTAAGCCTTCTATAGTTGCTGGACATAGTTTGGGAGAATATTCAGCACTGGTAGCTAGTTCTGCTATTAAATTTGAAGATGCAGTGAAGTTAGTAAGGAAAAGAGGAGAATACATGCAGAGTGCAACTCCAGCAGGAACTGGTTCAATGTTAGCAATTATCGGCTTAGAAAAAGATGAGATAAGTAAAATGTGTGAAAAAATTAAGGATATTGGGATAGTGGAAATTGCTAATCATAATTCTCCGACTCAAATTGTAGTTTCCGGTGAAAATAAAGCATTGGAAAAGTTATCAATAATGGCCAAAGAGAAAGGAGCGAGGATGGTAATACCTTTAAAAGTAAGTGCTCCTTTTCACTCATCATTTATGGAGACAGCCAAAGAGAATTTAGCAAGATATTTGGAAAAAGTAAAAATAGATAATCCTAAAATACCTATAAGTTGCAATGTTAGTGCTGATTATATGCACAATAAAGAAGAGGTTAGATCAGCTCTAATCAAACAAATGACTCATCCTGTAAAGTGGGTTGATTCTATAACAAAAATGTATTCCGAAGGTATTAATTGTTTTATAGAGGTAGGCCCCGGGAAAGTGTTGAAAGGATTAATTAAGCAAATTATTCCCGAGACTAATGTCTTTAATGTATTTGATTCAAATTCTCTTCAAAATGTAGTTGAAAAAATGAAGGAGGTCTTATAAAATGGGACTATCTGGGAAGGTTGCTTTAATTACCGGATCAGCTCGTGGAATAGGTAAAGCTATTGCCCAGGAATTGGCCAATCATGGAGCAAATATAGTTGTTAATGATATTCTACCAAAAAATGAGATCGATAAAACTTTGGAAGAAATCAAAAAAAGTGGCAATATAGCGATTGGGATAAAAGCTGATATAACTGTATTTGATGAAGTTAATAGTATGGTAAAAGAGATTATAAATAAATTCGGGAAAATAGATATATTAGTAAATAATGCTGGAATAACCCGAGATTCTCTTTTAATCAGGATGAAAGAAGAGGATTGGGATGCAGTGATAAGAATAAATCTAAAAGGTACTTTTAATTGTTCCAAAGCTGTGGCAAAATATATGATGAGGCAAAAGAGCACTGATAAAATTGTAAATATATCCTCAGTTATCGGATTGATAGGAAATATCGGGCAGGTTAATTATGCCGCATCAAAAGCAGGGATAATAGGATTAACTAAATCAATGGCAAAAGAACTTGCCTTAAGAAATATAAATGTAAATGCTATTGCACCTGGATTTATCGAGACAGATATGACTAAGAAATTACCGGAAAAAGTTAGACAAGATCTCCAACAACATATCCCTTTAAAAAGATTGGGTACTGTAGAAGATATCGCTAAAGTGGTGTATTTTTTAGTTTCTGATGCAGCAAATTATATTACTGGGCAAGTTATAAATGTCGATGGCGGTATGGTAATGTGAAAGGAGGTGAAAGTATAGAATGGAGGCAATGGATAAAATAAAAAAGATAATCGTAGATCAATTAGGAGTTGATGAAAGTAAAATTACGGAAGATTCTTCTTTTGTTGATGATTTGGGTGCAGATTCTTTAGATATAGTTGAACTGATAATGGCTTTCGAGGAAGAATTTGATATAGAAATTCCAGATGAAGATGCAGAAAAAATTAAGACTGTTGGAGATACGGTTAAATACTTAAGCAAATAAGAATATAAATATAAAATATGCATAAGTGTTTTTTATATTTATCTTTTAAAAAATATGTATTAAGAATAATGTTAAGAAATTAAGATTAATGTCTAATTAATTAAGGGTCGGAGATTTATCCGACCCTTAATTAAAATGTAAATTCAATAAAAATAATTATTTAATGACGGTGGAGAATAGGATAATGAAAAATAGAGTTGTAATTACCGGTTTAGGTCCGGTGACTCCCGTAGGAATTGGGAAAAATAAATTTTGGCAATCCTTAATTCAGGGAAAATGTGGTATCGATAGGATAAGTTATTTCGATACCGAAAAATATCCTACTAAAATAGCAGCAGAAGTAAAAGATTTCAATTATACAAATTACATATCTATCAAAGAAGCAAACAGAATGGATAAAAGCACTCAATTTTCAATTGTTGCGGCAATGCTGGCACTTGAGGATTCTAAATTGAAAATTACTGAAAAGGATTCTTATTCAACGGGAGTTATAATTGGTTCAGGTATAGGCGGTATAGGAACATTTGAAAAACAACATAAAATATTATTGGAAAAGGGGCCGGGAAGAGTAAGTCCATTTTTTATACCTATGATGATTTCCAATATATCCGCAGGTGAAATAGCTATAAAAATCGGGGCTAAAGGACCTAACGGGGTTATCACTACTGCTTGTGCATCATCTACTCATGCTCTTGGAATAGCCTTCAAACTTTTGCAGCAAGGAGAAGCTCAAATAATTATTAGCGGAGGTACAGAGGCTGCAATTACCCCCATGGCTTTAGCTGGATTTTGCAAAATGAGGGCCTTATCTACTCAAAATGACCATCCTAAAAATGCTTCCAAACCTTTTGATAAAGAGAGAGACGGATTTATTATGGGGGAAGGTGCCGGAATATTAATTCTGGAAACTATGCAGCACGCAAAAGAGAGAAATGCTAATATTTATGCCGAAATATTTGGTTTTGGTATGACTGCTGATGCCTACCATATTACTGCTCCCGCACCTGAAGGAGAAGCAGCTGCCAAGGCGATAGAAATTGCCTTAAAAGATGCAAAAATAAAACCTTCCCGAATAGATTATATTAATGCTCATGGAACTTCTACTCCCTTAAATGATAAATTAGAAACCTTAGTTGTGAAAAGAGTGTTTGGTGAGTATGCCTATGATTTAAAGATAAGTTCTAATAAATCGATGACCGGTCATCTGTTAGGGGCAAGCGGTGGAGTGGAAGTAATTTCTACTGCTCTTACTATAAAAAACGGTATTATCCCTCCTACCATAAACTACAACTCACCGGATCCGGAGTGTGACTTAGATTATGTGCCAAATAAAAGTGAAAAGAAGATAGTTGATTACGCTATTTCCAATTCATTTGGCTTTGGCGGACATAATGGAGTAATTGTTTTAGGCAAATATAAAGAATAGCGTAGAGCGTATAGTATAATTAGTATATAGTATCAAGTATCGGGTATCGAGTATATAGTAAAGATAGATAGCGAATCCGCGCAATCTCAAACTGAGATTGCCACGCTCTGGTAAAACAGAGCGCGCAATGACAGAAACCTTAACAAACCGATAAGCAGCAGCCGAAAACTGATTTTCTTAACGCGATACTCGATACGCAATACGCAATAGGATATAATAACGACTAATTGGCAAATAAGATAGTAAAATAATTTTGAAAAAAGAAAAGGATTTAATGTCAAATAATTTAGAAAAAAAATTAGATTATAAATTTAAAAACAAAACCCTTTTCAATGAAGCTTTAACCCATCCTTCTTTCCAAAAAAAAAGTTTAAAAAACAAGACAACCAACAATCAAAGATTAGAATTTTTAGGTGATTCTGTTTTAAATTTAATTGTTACTGAACATCTTTATCGTAAATTAACCTCTTTTTCGGAAGGTAAGCTTACAAAAATTAAATCTGTTATGGTTAGCAAGGATATTTTGGCGAAATGGGCTGATCGCCTTTCTTTAGGAAAGTACATTATTTTGGGAAAAGGGGAAGATTCAACCGGAGGGAGAAATAAATTATCTATTCTTGCAGATTGTTTTGAGGCTTTATTAGGAGCAATATATTTAGATAGCGGCCTCCAAAAAGCTAAAAAAATTATCTCATCATTTATAAATAAAGAAACGGAACTAATTATGAAGGGAAAGTATGGGGAAGATTATAAAACTTTACTACAGGAAATTTCTCAAAAAAAGATGAAATGTTTACCCGAATATTGTCTAATTAAAGAAAAAGGTCCGGATCATAAAAAAATATTTTGTATTGAGGTAAGACTAAAGAAAATCACCTATGGAACCGGAACTGGTGAGAATAAAAAAGAGGCAGAACAGGATGCCGCACAGGATGCTTTAAAAAAGTTAAAAGTAATAAAATGAGGCAAAAGAGTGTTTTTAAAAGAACTTGAAATTTATGGATTTAAGTCATTTGGAAAAAAAATTAAACTATCATTCAATTCTGGCATAACCGTAATAGTCGGTCCAAATGGTTGCGGCAAGAGCAATATTACCGATGCAGTCAGATGGGTATTGGGTGAACAGAATATCAGATCATTACGGGGAAAACAGCTAACAGATATTATTTTTTCAGGGAATCACAAAGAAAAACCTTTAAACTTAGCGGAAGTTTCGTTAACTGTCAATAATTATGAGAAGGTTCTCCCGGTAGATTGGGAAGAAATAAATATTAAAAGAAGAATTTATCGTTCCGGAGAGACCGAAAGTTTTATTAATGGAATCCCTTGTAAATTGAAAGAGATTCAAGAATTATTTATGAATACAGGATTGAGTAAAAATACCTATTCCATCATTGCTCAGGGCGAAGTAGATCTTATTTTAAGTGCAAAACCATCTGAAAGACGTTATTTATTTGAAGAAGCTGCCTCTATTTCTAAATATAGACATGAAAAGAAAAAAACTTTAGATAAAATAGAGGAAACCAATAATAATTTAGATAAGATTGAAAATATAATTTCTGAAATAAAAAATCAATTACTAATTTTGGAAGAAGAAGCAAAACATTTAAATAGTTATAAAATATGTCAAGAAGAGATTAAAAATTTGGAATTATTTTTAATCTATCAAAAATATAATTTATGCAGAACAAATTTATCTAAAATAAAAAGAAATTTGGAACAATACGAAAAAGAAAAAAACAAGATTATAAAAAAAATTAAAGAAGAAGAAACAGCGATTAACTCATTAAATATAGAGTTAGATAATTTAAGTAAAGAACAAGAGAAATATAAATATGATAATTATGAACTGGATAATAGAAAAAAATTAATTCAGAGCGAATTAAATTTAATGTTACAAAAGAAGAGTGATGTTGAAAAAAGGCTGTATGATTTAAATAAAGAAGCTGAAAATATTACTCAAAAAATAGTTATTGGTGAACAAAATAAAAAAGCAGTAAATGTGAATATTCTGGAGATAAACAAAAAAATAGAAAGTTTTAATAAAAAACTTATTTATTTAAATAAAGATACTAATAATATTTCTAGATTTGCCGATTCGCTTAATATTTTAGAGATTAATTCGAGAAAGGTATTAAAAATAATTTCGGAAAAGGAATTGTTTTTAAAGGAAGCAAAAATAAGATATAGTACTACCTTAAATATCATAAATATAAATTTAGAAAAAATTAGAAAAAAAAGGATATTACTTGAAAATCAATTAGAAAATATGGTGACAAAAGAGAGTGATCATCAAAAAATCGTAAGAGAAAACAGAAAAATCGAAGATGAACCACATCTCAAATCAAATGAAGAGAAAATAAAAGAGATTGAAAATATCTTAAAAAAATTACAGGTAGAAGTGGAAAAAGATAGACATATAATTAGCTTAAAAGAAGAAAGGAAAAATATTTTAAGGAAATCAATTGAGACTAACAGGAAGAAAAACGAACAAAAGACAGAGATCTTTTACTCCAAATACTGCCAAAAATATCCAGATGACCTTTGTGAAAAAATCATAAAATTCATTGATAATATTCCTTCAAAATATGAGAAAATTATGAGGATTGCTTTAAGAGAAAGTTTTAACTCAATTGTAGTGAGCGATATTTCATATGCTTTGAATATAATTAATTCCTTATCGGAGGAAAACAAATTAGAAAAATTAAAGATAATCCCCCTGGATTTAATTAGAAATGTAGACACATTTCCTGATGGCCAGGTTAAAATTCAAAACAAAAATATTTGTGGGTTTGCCCACGAACTGATAAATTACTCCCAAAAATACCAGAATTTATTTAAAGTTTTGTTGGGCAATGTATTAATAGTTGAAGATATAAAGACTGCCCTTGATATTTCTAATGAGTACTTAGGGAAATATAAAATTATTTCACTAAATGGGATGGTAATAAATATGGACGGCTCCGTAGACATTTATTCAACCTCAACAAATTCAGAGAATTCTCAAGAGAGTTTTTATTATGTAGAAAAAGAGATTGAAAAATTAGAAAAAGATATAAAAACTTTAAAAATTAAAGTTGAAAGAAATGATAATTTTATAGAAGTAAATAACAATATTTATAATTCCCTATGGAAAGAAAACCAGGATATAAAAAGATTATTACGAGAGAACGAAAAAAACGTAACTGACAGTATAAATAATTTGAACAGGGCAACAGTTTCGGTTAATGAACTAAAAGAAAGCTTAAAAAATCTTTTAATTGAAGAAAATAGTATTTTGGAGGAGAAAAAAAATATTTCTGAGAAATTGCGTATCTTGGAAAAATATTACAACACTCTTTCTGAATATAACAAAAATATTAGTCATTCTATAAAAATAATTAATCAAATTGTTACAAGAGGGAACAACCGTATAAACAATCTTTCCAGAGACATAAATAACCTAAAAAATATTATTCTAATAAATAAAGAAAAACTAATTAGTATAAAAGAGAAGGCTGAAAATATTTCTCAATACAAAGATGAGCATTCAGTCGATTTAAACGAAAAAAGAAGTACTGTAAAAGAATATAATGAAAAACTTGCTGATATATTAAAAAAGATAAATGAATATAAAATTCAAATAAACAGGTTGAACAAAGAAAATCCTTCTGTTTTCAAGAAAGCAGAGGAGATAGGAGAGATTCTGCAAAGGAAATCCAATCTCTTAAAAAATTTACAACAGGATAAGATAAACCAACAAAAAACGTACGAATCAATCAAAGACAAACAACATAGAGAAGAAATATTAGAGGTTCAATATCGGGAAAAACACGTTAACATTGGGGAAGAAGTAAATAAAAATTATAACTTATCGCTGGAAAAATTAGAATTATACAAAAACATATCCGGTTCACAGAAAGAAGCTAACCAAAGGATAGACATTTTAAGAGACAAAATTATAAAAGTGGGACAGATAAACTTTGAGGCAGAAAATAGATACCACAATCAATTGCAGCGCTATAATTCTCTATGCGAAAAATACGACGAGATATGTAAGGCAAAAAAAATTATGGAAATAACGATTTCAGAAATTGACCGAATTGCCACAGAAAGATTTAAAAAAACATTTAATCAGGTAAAAACCTACTTTAATGATATATTTAAACAAATGTTTTCCGGTGGGGAAGGGAGATTAATTATTGAATCTGAAGAAGATATATTAAACTCCGGAATAGATATAATTGCCCGTCCTCCCGGAAAGAAAACGCAAAATATTGAATTGTTATCCTCCGGTGAAAAAGCCTTAACTGCTATAGCACTTTTATTGGCCTTATGGAAAGCAAATCCCAGCCCTTTTTGTCTTTTTGATGAAATAGATACATCTTTAGATGAAGTAAATGCTGAAAAACTTACCCATATATTAAAGGGGGAAGATTTAAATCAGACGCAATTGGTTCTTATTACCCATCAAAAAACAACGATGGAAGCAGCAGATACATTATATGGTATAACCATGGAAGAATCAGGTATCTCAAAATTAGTTTCGGTAAAATTTGAAAAATAAGTCAAAGTGGATAATAAAAACTATGAATATAAAAAATATATTTTTCCAATTTAAAGAAGGGCTATATAAAACGAGGAAAGAATTTGCTGATAAATTAGGATTTTTATTTAGTCATTCTAAAGATAAATCAGATTTTTTAGAAAAATTAGAAGAGTTATTAATATTATCTGACTTAGGAACCTCCGCTACTGCAGAGATAATGAATGAATTTCAGCAGATTAATTTTAGAGAATATAAGGAAAATAACTTTATATTTTTCAAAGAGAAATTAAAGGTTATCCTGATAGATATCTTAAATTCAACTGCACCTGATATTAAGATTAATGAAAATAGATTAAATATAATAATGCTGGTAGGGGTAAATGGTTCAGGAAAAACTTCAATAGCGGGTAAAATTGCTTATCGTTTAAAAAATATAAATAATGATATAATTATGGTTCCTGCAGATACCTTTAGAGCAGCAGCAATACAGCAACTTAAGATTTTAGCTTGTAAGGTAGGAGCAGAAATGATAAATACCAAAGAAGGTGCTGACCCGGCTTCGGTCGTATATGATGGGATCAGTGCAGCTCGAGCCCGGAAAAAGAATATAGTTATAATCGATACTGCCGGAAGACTTCATACTAAGACAAATTTAATGAGTGAATTAGAAAAGATAAAAAGGGTAATCCAAAAAGAGGCTAATGATTGCTCATTAGAGATATTACAAACCATTGATGCTACAATGGGCCAGAATGCTATAGCTCAAGCAGAATTTTTTAACAAATCTTTAGGAGTTACCGGAATTGCCCTTACTAAAATGGATGGAACAGCCAAGGGGGGAATAGTAATTGCTATAAAAAAAGAGTTAGATATCCCGGTTAAATTAATTAGCTGTGGAGAAAAATTAAATAATTTATATGATTTTAAAGCTGAAAAATTTGTTGAAGCTCTTCTTGATTGACACTAAAGATAATTTTCTATATACTTATAAAGGTATTTTGTCGGAATTGAAAATTAATAGATAAACTGAAGTTAAGAGGAGTTATTTTTTTATGTTTGCCAGCCTTACTGATAAATTTCAGACAATATTTAAAAAGATAAAAAACAAGGGAAAATTAAATGAAAATGATATAAAAAATTGTCTTCATGAAATTCGCATAGCCCTTTTAGAAGCAGATGTAAATTACAAAGTGGTAAAAGAATTTATAGATAGTTTGCATGATAAAATACAACAGGAAAAGATTTCCGAAAGCCTATCACCTACTCAACAAATTATAAAGATTGTAAATGGGGAGATAACTTTAACATTAGGGTGCAAACAAAATGACCTTAGTGTAAGTTCTGCCCCTCCTACTATTATAATGTTAGTGGGATTGCAGGGAACCGGTAAAACAACAACAGCCGTAAAATTAGCTAATTACTTTAGAAAAAAAGGGCATCTACCGCTTTTAATAGCAACAGATATATACAGACCGGCAGCTATCGAACAACTTCAGGTATTAGGTGAAAAATCAAATTTACCGGTTTTTTCCATGGGTAAAAACGAAAGTGCAGTAAATATTGTTAAAGCTGCCATAAAATATTCATCTAAAAAAAATAACGATATGTTAATTATTGACACTGCCGGAAGATTACATATAGATGATAAACTAATGAATGAATTACAAGAGATTAATGAAAATATTCCTCTTCAGGAAAAATTATTGATAGTAGATGCTATGGCCGGACAGGATGCGGTAAATTCAGCTAAAGTGTTTTGTGATAAAATAAAAGTAAGCGGAATTATTCTGACCAAATTGGATGGTGACACTCGGGGGGGAGTGGCTTTATCCTTGAAAAAGGTTTTAGGAGTACCTATTAAGTTTATAGGTTTAGGCGAAAAGGTTGATAACTTTGAACCTTTTCATCCAGAAAGAATGGCTTCTCGGATATTGGGTATGGGCGATGTCTTAACACTAATAGAAAAAGTTGAAACTGCTTACAGTAAGGATGAATTAGAAAAATTAGACAAAAAGATGAAGGACCATAATTTTGATTTAAATGATTTTTATTTGCAGCTAAAAAAAATGAAAAATATTGGTTCAGTAAATCAGATTATGGATATGGTTCCAGGATTTAATAATTTAAAAAATAGAATAGATGTTTCAAAATTAGGAGATAGAGAGGGTGAACTAAAAAAAATTGAAGCTATTATAAGTTCTATGACTGTTGAAGAAAGGGAAAACCCTTCTATAATTAACGGAAACAGAAGGAAAAGAATATCCAGGGGGAGCGGAACACAGCTTTCTGATATAAATAGATTGCTCAAACAATTTTATCAGATAAAAGAAATGTTTAAAAAGGGACCAAAACTAAAAAACTTTTCTTTTAATTAAATTAAATCGTTAGCATAATTCGTATCTCGTATCTCGCAATATAACAGGTAGGGTGTATAAAGCAATAATAGGTAATGGATAATTTGTAAGGGCACGATAAACCGTGCCCTTACAAATACCAAAGGACAAAGGAAGATATATTCCCGTTTCCACGGGAATGACAGATTAAAAAATTAGAAAATAAAAATGTAAATAACAGAATGGAGGCAAAATTAATGTCAGTAAAAATTAAACTTAGAAGAGAAGGTGGAAATAAAAAACCTTTTTACAAAGTAGTGGTAATTGATTCAAGGAAAGCTTGTAACGCTAAATTTATAGAGCAATTAGGATATTATCAACCACTTTCCGATCCTTATGTTCTTAAGATTGACCAGGAAGCAAGTTTAAAATGGATCGAAAAGGGTGCTCAACTTTCAGCAACAGTTAAAGATTTATTTAAGAAAGAAGGAATATTGAAAAATAGATAAGACCTAAGGAGATTATTTTGAGAGAACTTATTGAGTTAATTATAAAAGGGATAGTAGACAATCCAGATAAAGTAGAGATAAATGAAATTATCGGTGAAAAATCATCGATATTTGAAGTAAGGGTTGATCCTAATGATATAGGTAAAGTAATTGGAAGGCAAGGCAGAAATATAAAGTCAATAAGAACTATAGTGAATGCTGCAGCGCAGAAGGATGATAAGCGAGTGGTTATCGAAATTATCGATTAAAATTACTTAATAAACTTAAAGGAGAAATTTTATTGAATCAAGAATTTATTATAATTGGTAAAGTGGTTTCTACCCAGGGCAATAAAGGTGAAGTTAACGTTTTGCCCCTTACCGATTCAATTGACAGGTTTAAAAATTTAGTTACCGTTTTTTTAAGAAATAACAATTGCCAAACAATATTAAATATAGAGAAAATAAGAATAAAAAAAGATACGGTTATTTTAAAATTAAAGGATATAGAAAACATCAAAGAAGCCAAAACGATAGTAGGGTCTTTTCTTGAAGTTGAAAGAAAAAATGCTGTGAAACTACCCAAAAACACTTATTTTATCTTTGAGATAATTGGCCTTGAAGTATATACCGAAAATAATGTTTTTCTGGGAAAAGTAGAAAATGTGATAAGCACGGGAAGCAATGATGTATATATAGTTAAAGGAAAAAATAAAAAAGAATTGTTTATCCCGGCTATTCGTGAAGTTGTAAAGAATGTTAGTTTAGAAAAAAAACGAATTACCATAAACATGATAGATGGATTAATATGATAAATGATTGTTTAGAAATTAATATATTAACTATTTTCCCCAATATGTTTAAAGGCCCTTTTTCCGAAAGCATATTAAATAAGGCTCAAGAAAAAGGATTGATCAAAATAAATCTAATTGACCTTAGGGATTTTACCCTGGACAAACATAAGACTGTAGATGATTACTCTTATGGCGGAGGGCCTGGTATGGTTTTAAAGCCTCAACCAATTTGGGATGCTGTAGAGGTGATAAAAAAAAACAAATTTCCATTACCTTTAAAAATTATAATCACTTCTGCCCAGGGGAAGATTTTTAACCAGGGGATGGCCAAAGATTTGTCGAAAGAAAATAGATTATTAATCATTTGCGGTCGATATGAGGGCATAGATGAACGGATACCTCAGCTTCTCGATGCAGAGGAAGTATCAATCGGCAACTTTGTAGTTAGCGGAGGAGAATTACCAGCTATGTTAATGGTAGATGCAATTTCGAGAATGATTCCCGGAGTTTTAGGAAAAGAAGAATCTATGGTCAATGATTCATTTTATAACGGATATCTTGATTTTCCTCATTATACCAGACCGGATGATTTTAAAGGTCTTAAAGTTCCGGATATATTGCTTTCGGGCAATCATAAAGAAATCGAAGAATGGAGAAGGAAACAGTCTCTATTAAGAACTTTGATTAGAAGGCCTGAAATTTTTGTAAATAAAAAATTGTCTAAAAGAGAGTTAACTTTACTTAAAGAATTAGAAAAGGGCTTTAAGAAAGATTATGGCAAAAAGGCAAAAAAAGACAGAGAATAAAAATATAAAAAAATGATATGGCCTAGGACGTGAAGAGAGCGTATAGTAAATAATTAGAAAATGTTATTTAAAAAATATTTAGGAAGGATGATTTTTATGGTAGATTACATTAAACAATTAGAAGAAGAACAGTCTAAAAAAGAGAATAGCGAATTTGCACCTGGCGATACAGTGGAAGTACATCAAAAAATTATTGAAGGCACCAGAGAGCGAGTACAAGTTTTTAAAGGAGTAGTCATAGCTAAAAAGCATGGTGGAAGTAAAGAAACATTTACAGTAAGAAAAATTTCCAAAGGTGTTGGGGTAGAAAAAGTATTTCAATTACATTCACCGAATATTGTAAAAATAGTATCTGTAAAAAAAGGGAAAACGCGAAGAGCAAAATTATATTACTTAAGAGATAGGGTTGGGAAAACCAGCAAAGTTAAAGAAAAAAGATAATTAAATGGTGCCTGAGGTAAAAGATAGGAAAACAAAAATAACAAAAACAATAATTTGTAGTTATCGGAGAAAAATTGAAAGATTATATGCAGAAAGATTAAGAATTTATAATCTCTATAACTATGAAAATCAACTAAAACTTGAAGGGTACTCTTTGGTTGCCGGGATAGATGAGGCAGGCAGGGGTTCATTGTCCGGGCCAGTAGTGGCTGCCGCAGTAATTTTGCCCTGCCGATTGTTTATTCCCTACATTAAAGATTCTAAAAAGTTAAGTTCACAAAAAAGAACAGAATTGTATTGTTCTATCTTAAGTAAAGCAAAAGACGTGGGAATTGGTGTTGTAGAAGCTAAAATTATTGATAAAATAAATATCGCTCAGGCTTCTTTTTTGGCAATGAAAAAAGCTATTTTAGATTTAAAAGAAGTACCTGATTATTTATTAGTGGATGGCTTTAAAATTCCTCACCTAAATATTTTCCAGATACCATTAATTAAAGGTGAAGATAGAAGTATATCGATTGCTGCTGCCTCTATAGTTGCTAAAGTCTATAGAGATAATATTATGATTCAATATGACCAAAAATATCCACAGTACCTTTTCAAAAAAAATAAAGGTTATGGAACAAAAGAACATCTTAAAGCACTACTTAAGTACGGTCCATCAGAAATACATAGAAAAAGCTATAAAAGAGTAAAGATGTAGCTGACTTAAAATAAGAAATTAGTCATTAGTGAATAAAAATAGCGTATAGCGGTTAGCGTATAGAATTAGTTAGCTTGTTAGTTAGTTACCTGGTTAGCTAGTTTAATACTAATAATTTATTAACCAGTTAACCAGTTAACTAAGTAACTAACTAACGAATCGAGATATATAATAAATTATAAGTAATATGAAAATAGATGATTATTAAAGATGGATAATATAGGGAAATTTGGAGAAGATATAGCTTCTAAATATTTAGAAGAAAAAGGCTACAAAATTAAAGAGAGAAATTATCGTACCTTCTTGGGAGAAATAGATATTATCAGTGAATATAAGGGAAATATTATCTTTGTGGAAGTAAAAACCAGGCGTTCTGATAAGTTTGGATATCCTGAAGAAGCAATAAACTTTAATAAACAACGAAAAATAATTAAAAATGCTTTATGTTATTTAGCTAAATACAATCTTTGGGAGAAAAATTATTGTTTCGATGTAATATTGGTCAGCATCTCTAACCATAAAGATGTAAAAAGGTTAAAACATATCAAGAATGCTTTTTATCTTGATAGCAACCAAGCCTTTTAATTTAATTATTAAGTAAGTATCGAGTATATAGCAAGATAGCGTAGAGCGTAGAGCGTTTAGCGTATACAATGAGTAGTTAGATAGTTACTTGGTTACCTGGTTACCTGGTTAATTTGTTAAGAAAACAGAAGCCAGAAGACAGAATCCAGTATTCAGAATTATTTTAAATTATGAGATTAAATTCTTTGTTAAGTTATTTTATATTCTTCTGATTCCTGACTACTGACTTCTGAATTCTTAAATAACAATTATAGTTTTGCGCTTTTCGCTCTAAGTTTATAATTTAATTAGGAAAATATTATTTATACAAAACTATTCGCTAAACGCTATACGCTATACGCTAGCATGCACGCGATACTAATGACTATTTACTAAAAAAGTAGGTGTTTTTTTGTTATCCAAATTATATAGTGCGGCTATATTCGGAGTAGAAGCTTTTATGGTAGAAATCGAAGTTGATATTCATCCAGGATTGCCTTCGTTCAATATCGTAGGATTGCCCGATACGGCTGTTCAGGAATCCCGAGAAAGAGTTAGAGCCGCCATAAAAAATACTGAATTCGAATTTCCTATGCAGAGAATTACGGTAAATCTTGCTCCAGCGGATATCAAAAAAGAAGGTCCTATTTTTGACCTATCTATTGCTCTGGCAATTTTAGTTGCCAGTAAGCAAGTTAAGCAAGATATATTAAATGAATATCTAATTATGGGTGAATTATCTTTAGATGGAAGTATAAAACCGGTAAATGGTGTGCTTCCCATTGCTTTGATGGCAAAAAAAATGGGTAAAAAAAAATTGCTTATTCCTAAAGCAAACGCTAAAGAAGCAGGGATAATTAAAGAATTAAAAGTATTTCCTGTTAATTCACTTTACGAAGTAATTGAATTTTTAAATAAAAAAATATCCATTGAACCGGTATCCATAGATTTAGAAGATATTTTTCAACTAAGCGAAAACAGTCTAATAGATTTTTCTGATGTTAAAGGACAGGAACACGCTAAAAGAGCCTTCGAAGTAGCGGCAGCTGGAAGTCATAATGTTATAATGATTGGTCCGCCAGGTTCCGGAAAAACCATGCTGGCACGCAGGCTTCCAACCATCCTTCCTTCTTTAACACTGGAAGAATCTATAGAAATTACTAAATTATATAGTATTGCCAATTTACTTCCACCGGATACCCCTTTGGTTACGGAGAGACCGTTTAGGGCTCCGCATCATACTATAAGTAATGTTGGATTAATCGGAGGAGGCAAGACACCCAAACCAGGAGAAATTAGCTTGGCCCATAATGGTGTACTATTTTTAGACGAATTACCGGAATTTTCCCGAAGTGCTTTAGAATCTCTACGTCAACCCCTGGAAGACGGGATAGTCACCATTTCACGCTCTCTTAGCTCTGTTAGTTATACTTCTTCTTTTATGTTGATATCTTCCCTAAATCCCTGTCCTTGCGGTTTTTACGGTGATCCGGTTAAGGTTTGCACTTGTAGTTCGTCTCAAATTGTTAAATATCGTTCAAAAATATCGGGTCCGTTATTAGATCGAATTGACATTCATATTGAAGTCCCCCGGATAAATTGTCGAGAAGTCATGGAGAAGGATTTTGAAGAAAACTCTTTTACCATAAGAGAAAGAGTGGAAAGAGCAAGAAAAATACAAAGAGAAAGATATTGTGAAGACAGTATTTTTTGTAATGCTCAAATGACCAAAAAACAGATTAAAGAATATTGTAATATTGATGATAATGCTAAAAATTTACTTTACAAGGCTATGGAAAAGTTAAATTTGAGTACTCGAGCTTATGACCGTATATTAAAAGTAGCCCGAACCATAGCTGATTTGGAACAATCAAAGAAGATAGAAATTTCTCATTTATCTGAATCCATTCAATATAGAAGCCTTGATCGTAAATTATGGCTGTATTAATTATGATCAAAGTTTTTAAAATACACAATTATTTATATAAATAGGCGGTGTTATAATTATGGTAAAAAAATTGGCTACCTCAATCTTAGATGTAGATTTTACCTGTTTGGAAAGAGAATTAAGAAAGATAGAAAGCGGAGGAGCAGATTTAATTCACTTAGACATTATGGATGGAAATTTTGTACCGAATATTTCCTTTGGCCCCAGGATAGTAGAATCAATTAAAAGCATAACCTCTCTTCCCTTAGAAGTTCATCTGATGGTAGAAAAACCGGAGAATCACATTAAATCATTTGTTGATGCGGGTGGAGATATTATAATTGTACATTACGAAACTTCTAAACACCTTGACAGACTTATCCAAACTATTAATGAGTCTAATGTAAAATCCGGTATTGCTCTAAATCCGGCAACACCTCTAAGTGTTATTGAGTATTTAATTAATAAAATAGACATATTATTATTAATGACAGTTAATCCGGGTTTTGGCGGGCAGAAATTTATCCCGGAGATGATTACTAAAATAGAAAAGGCGAGAAAAATAATAGATAATCAAAAAAAATCAATAAGCTTAGCAGTCGATGGCGGGATAAATTTAGATAATATTTCTGAGGTGATTAAAGCCGGAGCAGAAATAATTGTGCTTGGTCAAATTATATCTAAAAGCGCAAATCCTGAAATGACCATAAAGAAAATAAAAAATATTTTAAAATAGGAAAATAAGATTAAGAAATGGGAGTGTCTGTTTTGAGAAAACCTATTGTTGCTATTATCGGAAGGATAAATGTAGGGAAATCGACCTTATTTAATAGAATCACTAAGAAAAGAACCGCTATTGTAGAAAGCGAACCTGGGATTACCAGAGATAGGATATATGCAGAATGTGAATGGAAAGGGAAGCAATTTACTCTGGTAGATACCGGAGGCGTGGATTTTATAAAAAGGGAAGAAATGCAAAAAAAAATAGCTGTTCAGACTGAATTAGCTATTGAAGAGGCAGACTTAATCTTATTATTGGTCGATATCAAAGAAGGAATAAATCCGGATGATTTTAAAGTGGCTAAAGCGATTAGAGAAAAAAACAAATCAAGTATCCTGGTAGCCAACAAGGGAGATGTAAAGGGAAGTGATTTAAAATTATATGAGTTTTACGAATTAGGATTCGGAGACCCCTATATTATTTCAGCAGAACACGGGTTAAATATTAATGATTTATTAGATAGAATAATATCCTATATTTCAGAAATAAAAGTAGAATCCGAAGAAGAAGAAAATATTATAAAAGTATCAATTATTGGAAAACCCAATGTAGGAAAATCAAGTTTATTAAATCGTATTTTAGGAGAAGATAGAATAATAGTCAGCGAACATCCCGGTACCACCAGAGATGCTATTGAGATAATTTTTAAACATAATTCATTAAAATTAATATTTATCGATACCGCAGGCCTGAGGGACAAGGCGAAACCGAAAGAAGATATTGAATATTACAGTACATTAAGAACTTTTGAAGCGGTACATAATTCAGATATAGTATTATTAATATTGGACTCTACTCAGGGAGTTAGTATGCAAGATAAAAAAATAGCAAATTATATTCAAAAAGAAAGAAAAGCATGCATTATAATATTAAATAAATTTGATTTAATTGAAGATAATATAGATAGAAAATTATTTATTGATGAAGTAAGATATGAATTGTCTTTTTTAAAAAAATCTCCCGTTATAATAACTTCTGCCATAACAGGTTATAATATGGATAAAATTATTTCAAAAATTAAAGAAGTTGCCTTACAATATAGTAAAAAAATTCCCACTTCGGCAGTAAATGCTTTTATAAGAGAAGTTATTTCCAAAAATCCTCCAAAATATGTATGGGGGAATACCCTAAAAATTAAATACGCTACTCAAACAGGGATAAAACCACCTACATTTCTATTATTTGTAAACAATCCTAAATTAATGTATACTTCTTATCATAAATATTTAGAAAATAAATTTTATGAAACCTTTGGTTTTGAAGGCTCACCTGTAGTTATCGATTTAGCGAAAAAAAGAGAGGAAAGGGAAACAGTATGAAGATTACTTTAATAATTATAAGCTGTTACCTTTTAGGTTCCATACCTTTTGGCTATATTGTTGGTAAACTGTTTAAGAAAGTAGATATAAGAGAATTCGGAAGTGGAAATATAGGTGCAACCAATGCTCTTAGGATATTGGGACCTCTATTAGCTTCTTTTGTAGTAATTGGCGATATTGGCAAAGGTATTTTTTCTATCTATTTAGTACAATATTTTAATATTGATAATTTATTAATATTAACTATTGCAGGGTTAGCAGTAATATGTGGTCATGACTGGTCTTTATTTCTCGGGTTTAAGGGCGGTAAAGGTATAGCTACTACATTTGGAGTTGTATTTGCTCTCAATCCAACGATATCAATTTTAGCATTAATAATTTGGGGGGTTGTTGTAATAACAACAAGATATGTCTCCTTATCATCTATTTTCGCTGTAATTTCTATTTTTATTTTTACAATATTATTTAAACAACCTTATGAATATATTATATTCAGTGCGATAATTATGATTCTCGGTATTTTTAAACATAAAGAAAATATTGAAAGATTAAAATCAAAGAAAGAAAGAAAAATCGGAGAAAAGATCAAAATTGAAAAATAAAGTTAACAGAGGAAATATGTTCAAAGTCATAATCAGTGATGTACGAAATAATGAAATATCTGAAATAATAAAAAATGTTTTTGAGATATTTGGGGTGAAAGATAAAGTAAAAGATAAAAAAGTTTTAGTAAAGC
>Ga0307380_10003260_pt1 | contig 22516 bp, 21 predicted proteins | sample UN3MG_FD_202239 | JGI IMG/M metagenome (GOLD analysis project Ga0307380, IMG submission 202239) | Soil microbial communities from Risofladan, Vaasa, Finland - UN-3 | ecosystem: Environmental > Terrestrial > Soil > Coastal area > Acid sulfate soil | place: Finland: Risofladan, Vaasa | collected... | reverse complement strand
CGGCTCCTCGGCATTCACGGCCAGCCCCAGCAGCTCGCCGGCAATAAGCTCGATCCCATGCGCGCCTATGGGCTGAAAGTCATGTCCATGGGCTTCCTCGTCGACGAGGAGACGCTGATGATCTGGCGCGGCCCCATGGTCATGTCGGCGCTGTCGCAAATGTTGAAGGACGTGGCCTGGGGCGAACTTGACGTGCTGGTGGTCGACATGCCGCCCGGCACCGGCGATGCCCAGCTCACCATGGCCCAGCAAGTGCCGCTCGCCGGCGCCGTCATCGTCTCCACGCCGCAGGATCTGGCACTGATCGATGCACGCAAGGGCCTGAACATGTTCACGAAGGTCAACGTGCCTGTGCTCGGCATCGTCGAGAATATGTCGACCTTCGTCTGCCCCCATTGCGGCGAGGCGTCCGACATTTTCGGCCATGGCGGGGCGAAGGCGGAAGCGGAACGGCTCGGCGTGCCTTTCCTGGGCGAGGTGCCGCTGACCATGGCCGTGCGCGCCACCTCCGACGAAGGTAAGCCCGTGGTGGCGACCGATCCGGAGTCTCCGGTCGCACGCGTCTATCGCGAGATCGCCGCGGCCGCTTGGGCGGAGCTTGAGCACGTGTCCGGGGCCGCGCGCCAGGCGCCGAAAATTGTCATGGAAAACTAAAGGCTTGCGGGGCCCCGGGCGACTCAGCTAACTCAGAACGGGCATGAGTGAGAGCGTTTGGCGAAACTTTTTGGCGCCCTGCCGTCTGTGATTCATACCGACAAGCCCAGTCTCTCCGTCTGCGCCTTTGGCGCCGGCGCCGCCCATGCCGCGATGCTCGCCCTAATTCTTCCGGTCATGGTCACGCTGCCTGCGCCCGAGGAGCGGGCCCAAGGTACCGTGGCCATCCAAGTCGCGGTCCGATCCGCACCGCCGTCACCCTTTGTCGAGGCTGCTGCGGCCTCGCCCGCCATGCTCGAAGGAGTCCTGGAGGGCGAGGGCGACGCCGACGACGCGGCGTGGAGCGAGCTGCCACCGCAAGAGATCACCGGCGCTTTGCCGGACATTCCGGAACAGGTGCCGCTGAACGAGGCGCCGGCGGCGTCCATGGAACAGGCCGCCCTGTCGGACCCGATCGCGGCCACACCGCCGGTCGAGAGCGCCGACCCCGTCATGGATCCGGATGCGGCGCTGGTGGAGCGCGCGCCGGCGCTTGAGTCCGAAGCGGAGATGGAGCTCCGCTCGGTCGCGAGCATCGAGTCCACCGAGCCCGCCGCGTTCACCGAGCCGGATGCCGTTTTGGCCACCGTGCCGATGCCGTTGCGCAAGCCCGCGCCGGCCGCTGTCGCCGCAATCAGAGATGCCGAAGACGTCCGGCTGAGGCCTGCGCCGCGTCGGCGCGTCACCGTGCAAAGCACGACCCGCGCCCCCGCCAAACCTGTCTTCAAGGGATTGTTTGGTGGACGCCGGGCCACGCCGATGGAGGAATTTCCATTCCCCGCGGGGCGCTGAGGCGCTCCTGAGACCTGCCGTCTAGGCCGCGCTTGAGCGCCGCGCCCGGATCGGCGTCACCTTGCCGTCGCTGCGGGGTTCTTGCTTGTTTTGCGAGTCGTCGGCTTCCGGATGCCCGTAGAGGAAACCCTGGACCTGGCGGCAGCCGAACTTGCGCAGCATTTCGGCCTGCTCGGGCGTCTCCACGCCCTCCGCCGTGATGGTCACGTCGAGCGATTTTCCCAGCGCGATGATGGTCTTGACGATCGCCCGCATCGCCGGGTCGCGCGTCATGTTGCGGATGAACTGCCGATCGATCTTGATCTTGGAGAATGGGAAGCGGGCCAAGTAGCTCAAGCTTGAATAGCCCGTGCCGAAATCGTCCATGGCGATCTTCACGCCGAGATCGCGCAGGCGGTTCAGTTTGCTCAACACCTCCTCGGTGTCGTTGATCAGGAGGTTCTCGGTAATCTCGAGCTCGAGCCGCTGCGCGGGCAGGCCGGTCTCATGCAGAACATCGGCGACGGTTTCGGCGATGTCGCTGTCGCGGAACTGCGCCGGCGACAGGTTCACCGCCACGGTCAGATGCTCCGGCCAGCCCACAGCGTCGAAACAGGCGCGCCGCAAAACCCACTCGCCGATCGGCACGATGAGCCCGGTTTCCTCGGCGACCGAAATGAAGTGGCCCGGCGCGATCTTGCCGTGCACCGGATGGTGCCAGCGGATCAGCGCCTCGGAGCCGCATTGCTGCTCCGACATCAAGTCGTATTGCGGTTGGTAGAGCACCTCGAATTCCTCGCGGCCAAGCGCCAGGCGGAGCTCATGCTCGACGGTGCGCCTGCGCTGGAGGGCCTTGTCCATGCTCTCCTCGAAGAAGCACATGCGCTGGCCGCCGTCGCCTTTGGCGCGGGACAGTGCAATGGTGGCATGGCGCAGCACGATGGAGGCGGTGTCGCCGTCGGCCGGCGCCAAGGCGAGTCCAACGCTTGTGGTGATGAGAATTTCCTTGCCGCCCACATGGAATGGCGACCGCAAGGCGGCAACCAGCCGGTTCATGAAGGCCATCACGTCGCCGAGATTCGTAATGTCAGCAAGCGCAATAGCAAACTCGTCGGCGCCGAGTCGCGCAATGATGTCGCGTTCCCGGAGCGTATCTCGGATGCGCGCACCGATTTCGCGCAGCACTTGATCGCCGCCCCCATGTTCCGTGGCGTCGTTGATCTCTTTGAACTTGTCGATATCGAGACAGATAATGGCGATATGAGTTTTGTCGCGTTTCATGCGGGTCATCGCCTCGCCCAGCCACTCGGCGAACGCCTCGCGATTGGCGAGCCCGGTCAGCGCATCGTGGCTCTCGAGATAGCGGACTTGTTCTTGCGCTTCACGGCGTTCTTGGCTGCGCATCCAAGCAAAGGTAACAGGCGTCGCCACACCGATGCCGAGTAGTACAAGCGTCACGATGGCGATAAGGCCGAAATAGCCGGTGAACACGGCCGCCTGATCGCTTTGGTCGAGATAGACGATCAGCGTTCCGTGCGCATGCTGATTGGGATCAATGGGCAGCCGCAAGACGGCGAAATGCGATGGTCCGTCCTTGCTGGCGCCGGTGTACAGACCGACAACGGCGCCGGGCTGGGCTGGATTGCTTTTGACGTCGACGAGCTCGTCGCCGAGCTGGAAATTGGCTTGCCCGCTGGTGAAGATGAGCCGTCCGCGCGCGTCGTAAAGCTCATAGCGCAGTACGCGACGCGCGTATCCGGACTGTTGGAAGACGTCGCCGAGCTGGGGGGCAAGTCCCGGGCGCGTCAATGCGTCGAGCGCTATGTTTGGCTGTTCGAGCAGCTGCGCGTTGATTCGGTTCTCGGCGACGAGAGCCTCGCGCTCCAACTCCAACTGACTGACTTGGCCCGGGGCAATAAGCGCCGTCACGGCGATCACCGCCGATAGCAGCGCCAATCCCGCCCAGTGCCAATATTTTGTCAGATATGTCTTGAGTAACATGTGCAACCGCAGCCATTCAGCAGCCAACCTAGGCCGCTGATCCCGGAGGGAAAACTACCCGGCCGTAGGTTAAGAAACGCCCTAGGCGAAAGGGTTGTTCGACGAAACGGTTTGGCGAGACGGCGCCCAACTACCAGAAACCCTAAAAAGGTCCGGGATTCTGACGGCGTAGGCGATTCTTAACCCTAGCCCGACTTAGCCGCCCGTGGCCGACATATGGCGCGAAACAGCGGGTCCCGCGGCCCGATCGATAACGAAATCATGGCCTTTCGGCTTGCGGGCCAGGGCCTCATCGATCGCGGCATGCAGGAGCGTGTCGGACGGGCCCGCCCGCATGGGCTCCCTGAGATCCGCGGCGTCCTCTTGCCCGAGGCACATATAGAGCGTGCCGGTACATGTGACTCGGACCCGGTTGCAGGACTCGCAGAAATTGTGAGTCATCGGCGTGATGAAGCCGAGCCGGCCCCCTGTCTCCGCGACGCGCACATATCTGGCCGGGCCCCCGGTCCGATCCGCGGTGTCCTTGAGTGTGAGGTGTTGGGAGAGCCGCGTCCGCACCAAGGAAAGCGGGAGATACTGATCCGTGCGGTCGGCGTCGATCTCACCCATCGGCATGGTCTCGATCAGCGTGAGGTCAAAGCCGCGGCCGTGGGACCAGCGCAAGATGTCCTCGATCTCGTCCTCGTTCATGTCTCGAAGGGCCACGGTATTGATCTTGATTTTCAGCCCGGCGCGTGCCGCCGCATCGATCCCGCGCATCACCTGATCGAAGTCGCCCCAGCGGGTAAGCACGCGGAATTTTGCGGCATCGAGTGTGTCCAGCGAGACGTTGATGCGTTTCACGCCGAGAGCGGCGAGTGCGTCCGCGAAGCGGTAAAGCTGACTGCCGTTCGTGGTCAGCGTCAGCTCGTCGAGGCCTTGCCCGAGATGCCGCGACAGCGCTTCGATCAGCCACAGGATATTGCGCCGGACCAGAGGCTCGCCACCGGTGAGCCTGACCCTTCGCACACCGCGTGCGATGAAGGCGCTCGCCATCCGGTCGATCTCTTCCAGTGACAGGAGCTCCTTGCGCGGCACGAAGGTCATATCCTCCGCCATGCAATAGGTGCAGCGAAAGTCGCAGCGGTCGGTGACCGAGACCCGCAAATAGGTGATAGCGCGGTCGAACGGGTCGATCAGGGGAGAAATGGTCTCGCTCATTTACGCGTCTTCATCCTCGACCACTTTGGTCTCGTCCTTGCGGCTATAGGCCTTGGCGCTCTTGACCACGCGCTTGCGGTAGCGGGGATCGGCAAGCGCGGCGGCAGGCGCATTTCTGCGCTTCACCGGGCTTTTCCGCTTCATCGTACCCGCTCGCGTCTTCGGTTTGGCGCGGCCGGTGCCTTGCGAGGTGACCGTCATGATGTTTCGCCCCTAATATGGGCTTTCGTCTCTAATATAGATATGCCGTCTTTTCCATATCACGAGACGGTGCGCCAAAGGAGGCCGACGATGGACGAGGAACGGTTCAACATGTCACTGCGGCGATTCTTGAAGGAGGTTGGTGTGACCTCGCAACAAGAGATCGAGCGCGTGGTGCGCGAGGGGGGCCTTGGTGGCAAGGGCAAGCTCAAGGTGAAAATGGTGCTGACCGCCGAAGGTGCGCCGCTCGACCATGTGGTCGAGGGCGACGTCGACCTCGGCTGAAGGTGCGATGACGGCCTGGCCCACGGAACTCAAGCTCGACAAGGACAAGCGGGCATTATTCGTGACGTTCGATGACGGCAAGAGCTTTGCCTTGCCGGCGGAGATGCTGCGCGTCCTGAGCCCGAGCGCCGAGGTCCAAGGTCATAGCCCTGAGCAGCGCGTCACCGTGCCGGGGAAAAAGAACGTCCGCATCCTTCGGCTTGAGCCTGTCGGCAATTACGCGGTGCGCATCGGTTTCGACGATGGCCACGATACCGGCCTCTATGTCTGGGACTACCTGCGCGACCTCGGTGAGAACCAGAACGCGCGTTTCCAGAGCTATCTCGATGAACTCGCCGCCAAGGGGCTGACCCGCTAGCGGTCGGACTGCTCCTTCGCGAGCAGGGCGCGCTTGCGGGCCACGCCCCAGCGATAGCCCGACAAAGACCCGTCGCCCCTCACCACGCGGTGACAGGGGATCGCAACCGCGAGCCGGTTCGCCGCGCAAGCGCCCGCCACGGCCCGCGCCGATTTTGGGGCTCCGATTGCGGCGGCGATGTCCGCGTAACGCGCGGTGGCGCCGGCGGGGATACGGCGGAGCGCCTCCCACACGCGATGCTGGAAGGCGGTTCCCCTGACGTCCAGGGGCAGGTCGGCCTCCGTTCCCGGCGCATCGACCAAGGCAACGACTCTCGCGGTCAATTGCGCGAAGGCGCTGTCGCCGTCGATCAGGCGCGCACCGGAAAACTGGGCACGCAATTCCGCAAGCAGGGTCTCGGACGCATCGCCGAGAAGGATTGCACACACGCCCGTGTCGGTTGCGGCAACGAGCACCTGTCCCAGCGAGCACGGGGCCACGGCGCATCTGAGCGCTTCGTTGGTGCCGCCGGCGCGAAAACTCTTGATCCCCATGCCGAGAACCTCCGATGCGCCGGCATAGAACCGGCTGTTCGAGTTGAAGCCGGCATCGTAGATCGCCTCCGTCACGGTTGCCTTCGTCCTGAGCCCCGCGCGCACACGCTTGTTGCGGGACGCCGCGGCATAGGCCTTGGGCGTGACGCCAAGTGCTGCCTTGAACAGGCGGTGGAAGTGATACGGGCTGAGCCCCACGGCGTTTGCCAACGCGGCAAGCGTGGGAGGGCTCTCCGCCGCCTCGATCATCTGGCAGGCTTGGGCCAGCTTGGCCGCGTGCTGTGTGCTCAACGAGGACTGATCGGGTTTGCAGCGCTTGCAGGCACGAAAGCCGGCAGCTTCCGCCTCCGCCGCGGTGTTATGAAACAGGACATGCGCGCGGCTGGGTCGTCGCGCCGGGCACGAAGTCCGGCAATAGATGCCGGTGGTCCTTACCGAGTAGTAGAACCTGTCATCGAAGCGGGCATCGCGGGCGAGCACGGCCTCCCAACGCGCGTTGTCGGACAACGGCGGAAGGGAGGGAGGTGCGGAAATTCGAAGCGGGTCTGCCATCGGAGATCCTGGAACGTGCCTGTCCGCTCAAGACTGCCAGTCGAACCCAGGGCGCGCACGCCGGTTCTTGCTGTCAAAGCCGATAATAGCCCGCTTGGCTCGAACCGGTCCCCTGGGAACGGTCCCGCTTGCGGAGTTATGGAGAAGGGCCGGTCTGGCATTCCTCGGGCCTGCCCCCCACATCCCACCCAGGGACGTGTATTCTCAGCCCCGCTACCCCGATCCGAGCTGTCGCAAACCATGCCGTTTGGTGCGCACCGTCATAGAGACGTCGCAGGAGGGGGAGGAGAATGTCGCAAAATCGTGATATTCCAGGCGCAAATATTAGCCCGCCAAAACGCGGCGATTCGTAGCAGAGTCCAGGAGAAAGCCTTGACCAATCAGGCCGATCAGAGCGCCCGTACCCTGCCTCCGGGGCTGCTCTGGCGTGCCGGCCGGGTTGCCAGGCGCGGTCTCCGCGAACTCGCCGCGCGGCTTTGGGGGGCATTCTGGCAGGTCGTGATCGTTGCAGTCATCATGGCCTCTCTCGTGGCCCTCGGCGACCTGACGACCGGGCTCGCGCTTACCGCTTTCGTGGCCTTCGTGGCGGCCGTCGCGCTCCTTCCGCGCCAAGACGTCGACCAGGTGCTCGGCGTCGATCCGGTGCATCAGGTGACCTCGTCACACGCGACATCGGCCATGCACGTCATGGCGGAGGCGCTGCCCGATCCTGTCATTCTGCTCAATCGCGCCGGGCAGGTGCTTTCCTGCAACGCCCCGGCGCGCGGCATGTTCGCTTCGTTGCGTGAGGGGAGCCATATTTCTTCGGTGATCCGCACGCCGGAATTTCTGGATGCGGTCACGGCGGCGCCGAGGCGCAGGCATGCCGTTACCGTCACCTATGCCGAGCGGGTTCCGGTCGGCCGCCGCATGGCCGTGACCGTGGCGCCCCTGACCCGCGGCGTGGAGGTTGATGGCAATATCCTCGTGCTTTTGCGCGATTTGACCGAGGGCGAGCGCATCAACCAGATGCGGGCCGACTTCATCGCCAATGCGAGCCATGAGCTGCGCACGCCGCTGGCCTCGCTGCGCGGTTTCATCGAGACGCTGCAAGGCACGGCCAAGGAAGATCCGGGCGCGCGCGAGCGCTTCCTGCCGATCATGGCCGAGCAGGCCTCGCGCATGACCCGCCTCATCGATGCGCTGCTCTCCTTGAGCCGGGTCGAGATGAACGCCCACGTACCGCCGAGCGATCTCGTCGATCTCAACGACGTGCTGGGCCACGCAAGGGACACGCTGGAGCCGCTCGCCAGCGACAGCGGGATAAGCCTCGAGGTTCAGCGTTTTTCGAGGGCCGCGATCGTGCGCGGCGACCGCGACGAACTCGTGCAAGTCCTGCAGAATCTGGTGCAAAACGCCCTGAAATATGGAAACCGCGGCGACCATGTGCGGATCGAGGCCAAGCACATCCCCTCGCTCGGCCGGCAGAGCCGCGGCCGCTATGCCGTCTCGATCATCGACGACGGCCCCGGCATCCCGGCCGAACACCTGCCGCGGCTGACCGAGCGCTTCTATCGCGTGGACGTCGACTCCAGCCGCGAGAAAGGCGGCACGGGGCTCGGCCTCGCCATTGTGAAGCACATCTTGAATCGCCATCGCGGCGAACTCGCCATCGCCTCCAAGCCCGGCGAGGGCTCGACCTTCACCATAATGCTTAACGAGGCGCGCGCGAGCTGACGAAGGCCTGCTACATCGCGTCGAGGTCGACGCCGCCGCCTTCCTTTTCGAGTACGCCTTCCTTCTCAAAGATGTCTTTGCGCTCGCTGTAGCGGCTGGTGAGGTAGCCCGAGACACCGCGCGTCAACAGCGTGAACTTCACCAGTTCCTCCATCACATCCACGACGCGATCGTAATAAGCGGACGGCTTCATCCGGCCCGGCTCATCGAACTGCTCGTAAGCCTTGGCCACCGACGCCTGGTTAGGAATGGTGACCATGCGCATCCAACGGCCGAGCACGCGAAGTTGGTTGACGGCGTTGAAAGACTGCGAGCCGCCGCTCACTTGCATCAGGGCGAGGGTTTTTCCCTGGGTTGGCCTCACCGATCCGAGCAAGAGCGGAATCCAGTCGATCTGTGTTTTCATGATGCCCGTCATCGCCCCGTGGCGCTCCGGGCTGCACCACACATGTCCCTCGGCCCAGGTCGAGAGCTCACGCAGTTCCTGAACCTTGGGGTGAGTCTCCGGCGCGTCGTCTGGGAGCGGCAAGCCTGATGGGTCGAAGATCTTGACCTCGGCCCCGAACGCCTCCAGCAGCCGCGCCGCCTCCCAAGTAAGAAAGCGGCTGTAGGACCGGCCGCGCAACGAGCCGTACAGCATGAGCAGCCGCGGAGGGTGAGACGGCGGGTGCGGCGCCTCCAGCAGACGCTGGTCCGGAATGGCGAATACGGGTTCGAGGACGTTGGGCAGGTCGCGGGTCAGGTCGCGCGGGGGGTCGGAAGATACATCCATAGGTCCAGAAATATAGACATATTGGCTGCCGGTCAATCTGCCCGGTGGAGCTCCGGCAATCAGGTTTTCCACAGCCTCTTAGAAAAAATATGAAGAACATCAAACAGTTGATCTGTCATAAAGTCGAATTATCGCTGTCATAAAACAATGATCCCTGGGGACTAGCGTGCCCGCGAGCTGGCGGCGTTGCTCGCGCTGGCGGAGGCTCATTTTCCAAGCAAGGGAGAGCGAAGTGAACAAGTTTACTATCGCAGCGTCGACGCTCGTCGTCGCCGCTCTATGCACGACCGGCCCGGCGCTGGCTCGTGATCAAATCAAGATCGTCGGTTCCTCGACGGTGTTTCCTTATACCCAGGCGGTTGCCGAGGAATTCGGCAAGAAGACCGGCAAGAAAGCTCCGGTTGTCGAGTCCACCGGTACTGGTGGCGGCATGAAGATCTTTTGCCAAGGCATCGGTGAGGACAACCCGGATATCACCGGCGCGTCGCGCGCCATGAAGAAGTCTGAGTTTGAGCTTTGCACCAAGAACGGAGTCACGGACGTCACCGAGCTTCTGATCGGCTATGACGGCCTGTCCATCGCCCAATCCAAGAAGGGCAAGCCGATGGATCTCAGCAAGGAGCAGATCTTCCTCGCTCTTGGGTCCGAGATTCCTGACGGCGACAAGCTGGTGCCAAATCCCAATAAGAAGTGGAGCGATGTCGACAAGTCGCTTCCGGACGTGGAGATCACGGTCTACGGCCCCCCGCCCACCTCCGGCACGCGTGACGCCTTCGTCGAGCTTGCCATGGAAGAGGGTTGCGAGGCGCTCGATTACTTCAAGACGCAGAAGGAAAAGCTTGAGAAGGACGCCTACAAGGATCTCGTCAAAGAGAAATGCACGCCCATGCGTCAGGACGGACCCTTCATCGAGGCCGGCGAGAACGACAATCTCATCGTGCAGCGCATTGAAGCCGATCCGAAGGCGCTCGGCATCTTCGGCTACTCGTTCTTGTACGAGAACCAGGACAAGCTTCAGGGTGTGAAGGTCGGCGGCACCACGCCGGGCTTCGATACGATCGCTGACGGCAGCTACGGCCTTTCCCGCCCGCTGTTCATCTATATCAAGAACCCCCACCGCAAGGTTATCGGCGGCATGGATGAGTTCATCGCCGAGTACACCAGCGATGAGTCCATGGGTGAGGACGGCTATCTTCACGAGCGCGGTCTGGTCGTGCTTCCCGAAGATGAGCTGAAGGAAATGCAGAGTCGCGCCAAGGAAGGCGAGAAGATGGGTCCTCCGACCTCCTAAGGCCGAATCGCCGCTTCGACTGAGTTGATCGAAGGCGTGGCCGCGATGTCTACCACGCGGCCACGCCGACGATCGTGAGGCAACAAACGACTTAACGGCATGCTCCGCGGTGGGGCATCCCGGGGACTGGCAGGCTGCAATGCTCGGCTCCGTTCTGCTTCTGCTTCTCGTGCTTGTCGCAGGAAGCTATTTCTTCGGCCGCAAGCGCGCCGTGGCTTCGGTAAGCGGCCGCCAGCAGGAGCTCCATTCACGGCCGAACTATCACGGCGCCTACGTGGCAGCCTGGGTCGGCATCCCCGCTCTTCTTTTGGTCCTGATGTGGTTGCTGCTGCAAGGGGCCGTCATCGACAAACTGTTGCTCTGGAGCTTGCCGCTCGGCACCACGGATGGCCTCAACGCGGGTCAAGTCAGCCTCATTCTGAGCGAGATCAAGTCCGTCGCGGCCGGCAACGTGTTCAGCGAGCCGAGCCTCGTGGTCCAGGAAGCGGCCGAGCGCTACCACGCCTGGCAGATCATCGCCCGCTGGGCCATGGCCGCCGTCGCCTTGAGCATTGCAATTCTGGGCCTTTTCTTCGCCAGCCGCCGCATCAGCCCGGAGTTCCGGGCGCGGCACGGCGCGGAGCACATTTTGAGCGGTCTGATGATCGCCTGCTCCCTGATCGCCATTCTCACCACGCTCGGCATCGTGCTGTCGCTTCTGGTCGAGGCCTTGCGCTTCTTCGACCGCATCCCGGCGCTTGAGTTCTTCTTCGGCCTGAACTGGGAGCCGCAGATCCCCATCCGCGAAGGCCAAGTGACCGGCGGCGGCGCCTTTGGCGCCATACCGGTGTTCGTCGGCACGCTCTTGATCGCCATGATCGCCATGGCCGTGGCCACGCCCATCGGTCTCTACTCGGCCATCTACCTCACCGAGTACGCCAATCCGAAGGTGCGGGCAGTGATCAAACCGGTGTTGGAGTTGCTCGCCGGAATTCCGACCGTCGTCTATGGCTTCTTTGCCGTCCTCACCGTGGCGCCTGCCATGCGCGAATTCGGCGAGATGGTCGGGGTGCCGATCGCGCCGAATAGCGCGCTGGCCGCGGGCGGGGTTATGGGCATCATGATCATCCCCTTCATCTCGTCTCTGTCCGACGATGCCATCGCCGCCGTGCCGCGCGCGATGCGTGACGGCTCCTACGCGATGGGCGCCACCAAGGGCGAAACCATCACCAAGGTCCTGCTGCCGGCCGCCCTTCCCGGTATCATGGGCGGCGTCTTGCTCGCGGTCAGCCGCGCCATCGGCGAGACCATGATCGTGGTCATGGCCGCCGGCATCATTGCCTCGCTCACGCTCAATCCACTTGAGCCGGTCACGACCGTCACCGTGCAGATCGTGACGCTTCTCATCGGGGATACGGAATTCGACAACCCGAAGACCCTGGCAGCCTTCGCCCTCGGCCTCGTGCTGTTCTTGGTCACCTTGGGACTCAACATTTTCGCTCTTCACATCGTACGGAAATATCGAGAACAATATGAGTGATGCACAGGTCATAGGCGCGGAGGCTACCGACGATTGGGGCTCCGATCAGGCGAGACGGCGCGTACGGCGGCGCTACGCCGCTGACAGGCGGTTGCAGGCCTACGGCATCATTGCCATTTCGCTTGCCGTCGGGCTGCTCGGCGTCCTCGTTACGTCTCTGGTCAGCACGGGTTACCCCGCTTTCATCCAGACCAAGGTTGACCTCCCGATCTACATCGACCCGGCCAAGGTCGATCCCCAGGATCCACGCTCCGGCAAGTATCGGGCGCTGGTGCGTGAAGCCGTCGACAAGGCCGTCCCGGGCATTCCCGACGACCAAAAGCGGAGCATCGGGAAGATCCTATCGTCAGACGCGTCCTATATTGTGCGCGATTACGTCGTCGACCATCCCGACGTAATCGGCAAAACCATCACGCTGCCGATCGCCGTCTCCGATCCCTACGATCAGCTCTACAAGGGCGTAATCCCAAAAGAGGTGGATGCGCTGAACTGGACCCAGGTCGCATGGTTCGATCGCCTCGAGAACCGGGGGCTCGTGGTTGAGCATGACGGCCGCAAGAGTCTGAAGCTCGACGTCTACGTCAATCCTGAGATCGTCGAGGCCGGACCGCCGCCCAGTGGCGACTTCGCCGTCCTCGCCCAAAGCAGCCTCAAGGCCTATCTGCCCCGGATCATCGATACGTCGCTGGTAGAGATGCTCGCCGCGGACGCGCCCGAGGCGATCGGCGACCGCATCGCGGCCGATCCGGGCATCATCGGCAAGACGGTGCAAATCTATTTCCCGCTGTCGCCTCATTACGTCACGCTGGCCAATGGCGAGACCCCGAAGATCCTCAACTCACGCTTTTCGGAAGATCAGCTCGAGGCGTTTGACCTCCTGGACGAGAAGGGGCTCGTGCGCACCCCCTTCAACTGGGAGCTGTTTTTCAATGCCGACAGTCGCTTCCCCGAACGGGCGGGATTGGCCGGCGCCATCACCGGTTCGTTCTACGCCCTGCTGGTCTGTTTCCTGCTGAGCTTTCCCATCGGCATCGCCGCGGCGGTTTATCTGGAGGAGTTCGCCCCGAAGAACCGGTTCACCGATCTCATCGAAGTGAACATCAACAACCTCGCCGCCGTGCCGTCGGTGGTGTTCGGTCTATTGGGTCTCGCGGTGTTTCTAGGCTTCTTCGGGTTGCCTCGTTCCGCGCCGCTGGTTGGCGGCATGGTCCTCAGTCTTATGACCCTGCCGACGATCATCATCACCACGCGTGCCGCGCTCAAGGCCGTGCCGCCCTCGATCCGCGAGGCCGCCCTCGGCGTCGGAGCTTCAAAGCATCAGGTTATGATGCATCACGTGCTGCCGCTCGCGCTGCCGGGGATTCTCACGGGCACGATTATCGGCATGGCGCAGGCCCTCGGCGAGACGGCACCGCTCCTTTTGATAGGTATGAACGCCTTCATTCCGAGCGTGGAGAATATGGGCATTTTGGAGCCGGCGACTGCGCTGCCGACTCAGATTTTCAGCTGGGCAGACAGCCCCGAGCGCGGCTTTGTCTCGCGCACTTCGGCGGCGATCCTGGTTCTGTTGGGCTTTCTCGTCATCATGAACATCATTGCCATCACGCTTAGGCAGATGTTCCAGCGGAAGTGGTAGAAGGGGAATCGATGTCATGGAGGCAAAGGTGGAAGAGCGGCCAGCCATCCGCGTAGAGGCGCCTGCAGTGCCACAGAAGAAGGAAGGCGCTTTGCCGGTTGAGCAGCATGAGCTCAAGATGAAGGCAAGCGACGTCAATCTCTGGTACGGCGAGAAGCAGGCCCTGTTCGACGTCAATCTTGAAATGTTCGGTCAGTCGGTCACCGCCCTGATCGGCCCGTCCGGCTGTGGCAAGTCGACCTTCTTGCGCTGCCTGGATCGCATGAATGACGTCATCGACGGTTGCCGCGTCGAGGGCGACATCAGGCTCGACGGCCAGGACATCTATGCGCCTCGCGTAGATCCGGTGCAGTTGCGCGCCCGCGTCGGTATGGTGTTCCAAAAGCCTAACCCGTTCCCCAAGTCGATCTTTGAGAATGTCGCCTATGGCCCCCGGATTCACGGGCTCTGCAAGACCAAGGCCGATTACACGGAGATCGTGGAGAAGAGCCTGACCAGAGCCGGCCTTTGGGAAGAGGTCAAGGACCGGCTGGACGAGTCCGGCACCGGTCTGTCCGGCGGTCAGCAGCAGCGGCTTTGCATCGCCCGCGCCATCTCCGTGAACCCGGAAGTGTTGCTTATGGACGAACCGTGCTCGGCGCTCGACCCGATCGCCACGGCCAAGATCGAGACGCTTATGGACGAGCTCAAGCAGAATCTGTGCATCGTCATCGTCACCCATTCGATGCAGCAGGCCGCGCGCGTGTCGCAGCGTACGGCCTTCTTCCATCTCGGCAAGCTCGTCGAGGTGGACGAGACCTCGAAGATCTTCACCAATCCAACCGACCAGCGGACGCAGGACTACGTCACCGGCCGCTTCGGTTGATGGCGGCCCATTAGGAGTTCCCCCCATGGAACAGCAGCACGAGCATATCGTCAGGTCCTACGAGGAGGAGCTTGCGCTCCTTAACAATAAGATTGCCAAGATGGGCGGTCTTGCCGAGCAGGTGCTCGGCCAGTCCTTCGAGGCGCTGGAGCGGCGCGATCCCGATCTCGCGGCTGCCACCATCAACGAGGACGAGGAGATTGACGAGCTCCAGCGGCAGATCGAGGAGCAGGCCGTCGTGATGATCGCCCGGCGCCAGCCCATGGCTTATGACCTCCGGCAGATCATGGCGGCGCTGCGGATCTCCGCCGACCTGGAGCGCATCGGCGATCTCGGCAAGAATATCGCCAAGCGCGCCGTCGCCGTGGTCAGCGAGCAGCAGCCGAAGCAGCTCATGCTCGGCCTCAAGCACATGGGCGAGCTTGCCCTCGGCCAGCTCAAAGAGGTGCTCGACGCCTTCATCGAGCGTGACGCGGACCGGGCCCTGGCCGTGTGGTACAAGGACGAAGAGATCGACGCGATGTACAACTCGCTGTTCCGCGAGCTGCTCACCTACATGATGGAAGACCCGCGCAATATCGGGCTCTGCACCCATCTCCTGTTCGGCGCCAAGAATATCGAGCGCGTCGGCGATCACGCCACCAACATTGCCGAGACGGTCTATTATCTGGTGCATGGCCGGGCCATCACCGATCAGCGCCCGAAGGGCGACACCACGAGCTCGACGCCGGTCGCGCTGAAGCGGTCGGCGATCTAAGCCATGCTGCAGATGAACACGGCGAACGCCATGAACCCTGGAGCGAAGGTCCTGGTCGTCGAGGATGAGGAGCCGTTGGCCCTTCTCCTGCGCTACAATCTCGAAGCCGAGGGCTATGCCGTCGACGTGGTCCATCGCGGCGACGAGGCGGAGATCGCCATCGCCGAAAGCTCCCCAGATCTGATCGTGCTCGACTGGATGCTGCCGGGCATCTCCGGGCTCGAGCTTTGCCGGCGCCTGCGCACCGGCAAGGACTCCCGCACCATCCCCATCATCCTGCTGACGGCGCGCAGCGAGGAGAACGACCGCATCCGGGGCCTCACCACCGGCGCCGACGACTACGTGGTCAAGCCGTTTTCGCTTCCTGAGCTGATGGCACGCGTGCGCGCTATCCTGCGCCGGACCAATCCCGAGCGTATCGCCTCGGTGCTTTCCGTCGGCGATATCGAGCTGGACCGTGAATCCCACCGTGTCACCCGCAATGGCCGCCAAGTCCATCTCGGCCCCACCGAGTTCCGGCTGCTTGAGTTTCTCATGCAGAGCCCGGGCCGCGTGTTCAGCCGCGCCCAGCTTCTGGACGGCGTGTGGGGCCGGAATGTCTATGTGGATGAACGCACGGTCGATGTGCATATCGGGCGCCTACGCAAAGCCATGATGCGCGGCAATGAGCGCGATCCTGTACGCACCGTGCGCGGAGCGGGCTACGCCTTCTCCGATAAGCTCGAAGAGACAGCCTGAAGTTTTGTCACCCCCATGACGTGAGAGAGGCGCCGGATCTGCGGCGCCTCTTTCATATCCTGGTCTGCGTTGGGGAGCTTAGCCGCTGGCAAAGCGCTTTTCGCGGCGCCTCGCCTGGGCCGGCTGGTACGCCATGCGCGCATGGTGCTCGCAATAGGGGACCGTGCCCTCCTTCTTCCGGCCGCAGAAATGGAACTCCTCCTCCGTCGGGTCGCCGATGGGCCAGCGGCACATCGACTCCTTCAGCGTGAGGATGCTGGCCCGCTCTTCGAGCGGGATCACGAGTTCCACGACCTGCGCTGGCGCCGGGTCGTATTCAGCTTCGTAGGAGGGCTTCAGCGCCACGTTGCCGCGCGTCCCGAAGGTCAGCGACGGCGCGCGATGCTGGCGCGGCGTGTGATTGCGCCGTGGTCGTGGCGCACTCGACCGCGAGCTTGTCGCCCGCCCCGATAACCCTAGCCGATGGACCTTGCCGATCACCGCGTTGCGGGTCACGCCGCCTAAGCGACCCGCGATTTGGCTCGCGCTCAATCCCTCAGCCCAGAGCTTTGTCAGCAGTTCCACCCTATCATCAGTCCAAGCCATGGTTGGCCTCCTCGTTTGGACTCAGATTCCACCCGTCCCGCAAGACGGCATTTTTTCGAATACTCGGAAATACTGCTGAGAATGACCGCTCAGGCGCCCACAGCACCCACGATATCTGGTAGCCGAGCAGTGATTACCCTACTAGAACCGGTAGAAGCCGACAAGCGCCGCCACGCTTGGGTGCCCCGTTTTCCACCGGAACAAGCGGATTCTGCCACTTCTCTTGCGAGAACACAAACCCATGCGTTGATGGAAAGGTGGAGAAACCTTGTATAAGACGGTCACGCGGACCGATTGACACCGCGTTGGACCAGACCTAACACTCTGAGTTTCCTTGCTGCCGCCCCTCGGCGGCAATTTTATTTCAGGGATACGCAGTTTTCATGTCGGCCCTCCTTCCGACCTATGCCCGCAGCGGATTGTCCTTCGCGCGGGGCGAAGGTGCCTTTCTCTATACGGAGGCGGGCGAGCGCTATCTCGACTTCTCGAGTGGCATCGCCGTCACCGCGCTTGGCCACGCCCATCCGAAGCTCATCGCGGCCCTAACGGAGCAGGCGAACAAGGTCTGGCACGTCTCCAATCTCCATAATATCGCCGGGCAGGAGAGGCTGGGGACGAGGCTTTGCGAGGCCAGTTTTGCCGACCGGGTGTTCTTTGCGAATTCCGGCGCCGAGGCCGTCGAAGCCTCGATCAAAGCCGCCCGCCACTATCATTTCGTGGCCGGAGCGCCTGAACGCTACCGGCTCATCGCTTTCGAGGGCGCTTTTCATGGGCGCACGCTGGCCACCATCGCCGCCGGCGGCCAGGCGAAGCATCTGGAAGGCTTCGGCCCCCCAGTGGAGGGCTTCGATCACGTCGCGGGGTTCGACATCGAGGCCGTCGAGGCTGCCATCGGCGATGAGACCGCCGGAATCATGCTGGAGCCCATCATGGGCGAGGGCGGCATGCGCGAGGCGCCCCACCGGTTCCTCCAGGATCTGCGTGCGCTGTGCGACGACAAGGGCATCCTGCTTGTGCTTGACGAGGTGCAGACCGGGATCGGCCGCACCGGGCGCTTCTACGCCCATGAATGGGCCGGCATCACGCCCGACATCATGGCCACGGCGAAAGGGCTCGGCGGCGGCTTTCCTGTCGGCGCTTGCCTCACAACAGAGGCCGTGGGCCAAGCCATGACGCCCGGGACCCACGGGTCGACCTTCGGCGGCAACCCGCTGGCCATGGCCGTGGGCAATGCCGTGCTCGACGTCGTTTTGGAGCCTGGCTTTCTCGAACGTGTCGCGCAAATGGGGCTAAGGTTGAAGCAGCGGCTCGCCGGTCTTGCCGACGAGCACGGCGAGATCATTGCCGAAATTAGGGGCCAGGGACTGATGGTCGGCCTGAAATGCCATGTCGAGAATAGAAAACTCATCGCGTCTCTGCGGGAGCGGGGCATGCTGTCCGTCCAAGCGGGCGACAATGTCGTACGCCTCTTGCCGCCGCTGATAGTGGGCGAGGCCGAGATCGACCTGGCTTGCACCACCATCGATACCGCCTGCGCCGCGCTGAAAGCCAGCGCGCGCCAAGACGCCTAACTGTTCCGTCCGATATCCGCCATGTCCCCACCGAAGCATTTTCTCGATCTCGACGCATTGGACGCACCCACTTTGCGCGCCATTGTCGACACCGCCGCCGCCATGAAAAAGTCCGGCAAGGTGCCGAAAGCCCTTGGCGTGCCCTCTGGCGCGGTGCTGGCCATGATCTTCGAGAGGCCGTCCACCCGGACGCGCGTCTCCTTCGAAGTGGCCATGCATCAGCTCGGCGGCGGCTCCATCGTGCTTAATCCGCAAGACATGCAGCTCGGCCGCGGCGAGACGGTCGCGGATACCGCGCGCGTTCTGTCGCGCTACGTCGATGCCATCATGCTGCGCACCGGTCCGCACGGTACCCTCATCGAGTTTGCCGACAACGCCACGATCCCCGTGATCAACGGGCTCACCGCACGCTCGCACCCGTGCCAGGTCATGGCCGACGTGCTCACCTTCGAGGAACGCAAAGGTCCGATCAAAGGCCGCACCATCGCTTGGATTGGCGATGCCAATAACGTGGCCACGTCCTGGGTGCATGCTGCCGCACGCTTCGGCTTCACCTTGCGCATGGCCGCGCCCGCCGATTTCGCGCCGGCGCCTGAGCTGCTTGCTTGGGCCTGGACGGAGGGCGCCGACATCGAGGTGGTGGAGAATGCGCGCGCTGCCGCGCGCGGCGCCGATTGCCTGGTGACCGACACCTGGGTCTCCATGGGAGACAGAGATCCCCAGAAGCGAAAGAGTGCCTTGCGCCCCTTTCAGGTGAACGAGGCGCTCATGGCCGCCGCGAAGTCGGACGCCATCTTCATGCATTGTCTGCCGGCCCATCGCGGCGACGAGGTCACCGATGCGGTGATCGACGGGAAGCAATCGGCCGTTTGGGACGAGGCGGAGAACCGGCTCCACGTGCAGAAGGCCATTCTGGCCTGGTGCCTCGGCGCGCCCAAATCCCGCAAAGCCAAGGTGGTGGACTTCGAGTCCGCGCGAGCGCGGGCGGCAAAAGCAAAAAGACAGGCCAAAAAGGCGAAGAAGGCGGCGCCAAAGAAGAAGACAGCCCGCGCGAAGGCCAGCGGAGCCGAAAGGTGAGCGAAGAGACTTCGGAAGCCCAGATCGAGTTGGAGATTCCGCAGGACGATCTGGTCCTGCCGTTTCAGGCCGAGCAGGCCGACGTTCTCGGCCGCTTGGTGAAGCTCGGCCCGACCGTCGACACCATCCTATCGCGCCACGCCTACCCGGATCCCGTCTCCCGTCTCCTCGGCGAGGCGGTGGCCCTCACGGCGCTGCTCGGCGCCTCTCTCAAATCCGACGGCAAGCTGATCCTGCAGGCCACCACCGACGGTCCTGTCGACCTGCTGGTGGCCGATTATCAGGTGCCTGGCGAGCTGCGCGGCTATGCCCGCTTCGATGCCGAACGCCTGGCAGCGCTCACGAGCGACGATGATGTGACCTTGCTGGGCGAGGGGCACCTCGCCATGACCATCGACCGGGGCGTCGACACCGAGCGCTATCAGGGCGTGGTGCCGCTTGAAGGCGAGAGCCTAACGGAGGCCGCCGATACCTATTTCCGCCAGTCGGAACAGCTTCCCACCTTCATCCGCCTCGCCGTCGCGCGCCATTACCGCGCCGGCAACGGCGGCGAGGGGGCGTGGACCTGGCGGGCCGGCGGGCTCCTGGTACAGAAGCTCACCCGCGAAGGCGGTGTCGCCAGCGAAAAGGATTTCGAGGAGGACTGGATGCGGGCCAAGTCGCTCGCCGAGACCGTCGAGGATCACGAACTTCTCGATCCGATGCTTCCGCCCGAACGGCTGCTGTATCGCCTGTTCCATGAGGAGCAGGTGCGCGTCTACCGCGCGGTTCCGCTTCAGACTTATTGCAGTTGCTCGCGCGAGCGTGTCGAGGAGCTGCTGGCGCGCTTTTCACCCGAGGAGCTCGCCGACATGGTGGTCGACGGCGAGGTCTGGGTGACCTGCGAGTTCTGCAACGCCCGCTACAATTTCGACCCCGAGTCCTTCGGCATCGAACAGGACTAGGCGCGCAGGCGCCCCGCGAGGTCTTCGAGAAACTTCAAGCACGCCTCGATCTGGGCGATCGACACGAACTCATCCGCCGCATGCGCTTGGGCAATGTCGCCCGGCCCGCAGATCACCGCCGGATATCCTGCGTCCTCGAACAAGCCAGCTTCCGTCGCATAGGACACCGCACTGGTCCGGTTCGCGCCGGTCAGCGCCATGGCAAGCGCCACGGCCTCCGACTGCGCCGCCGCCGTGAACGCCGGCACCGACGTCTGGCTCTCTGTTTCGATCGCGGCGCTCGGCGCCACTTTCCGCATCTTCGGCAGAAGCTCGCGCTCGGCGAAGGCGCTCAGCCTATCGGACACCCCGGCGGCCGGCGTGCTCGGGAGGCTTCTGATCTGCCAGCGGAATGCGCAGGTCTTGGGCACGATGTTGGGCGCCGTGCCGCCGTCGATCATGCCGACGCTGACCGTGGAGTAGGGCGGCTCAAACCGGGGGTCGTTCTCCTGCGCGGCGAACGCCTCGGCGATCCGGTCGACCTCCTCCACGAGCGTCGCCGCGACCGAGATCGCGTTGACGCCGAGCGACGGCAGGCTCGAATGGGCCTCCTTGCCGGTCACGGTCGTGCGGTACACGTCAATGCGTTTATGCCCGTCGATCACGGCCATGCTGGTCGGCTCGCCGACGATCACGGCCCGCGGCCGCGGCAGATCCGTGCCGATGCGCGCGATCAGCGGCCGCACGCCGGCGCAGCCCACCTCTTCGTCATAGGAGATGATGATGTGGATCGGTTCTTTCAGCGCCCGCGATTTGAACAGCGGCACGGACGCCAGTACGCAGGCGATGAAGCCTTTCATGTCGCAGGTGCCGCGCCCGTAGAGCTTGCCGTCCCGCGCCGCGAGCGTGAACGGATCGCTGGTCCAGGTCTGGCCGGTGACGGGCACGCAATCGCTATGGCCGGAAAGCCCGATGCCGCCTTCGCCCTCGCCGATCGTGGCGTAAAGGCTCGCCTTCTGCCCGTCGTCGCTCGGCACCAGCGTCGAGGCGATGCCGTGGCCTGCGAGATAGTCCTGCACGAAGGCGATGAGCGCGAGATTCGAGTTCACGCTCGTGGTGTCGAACCCCACAAGCGTGGCCAGCAACTCTTTCGCGGCGTCGGTCGTCGCTGCCTTCGGCATGGATAGTCCTACCCCTTCACCGCCGAAAGGGCGTGATCGAGATCGGCCTCCAGATCGCCCGCGTCTTCAAGCCCGATAGAGAGCCGGATCGTGGTGTCGAAGATGCCAAGCTCGGCGCGTGCCTCTTCCGTCAAGCGTTGATGCGTGGTCGTCGCCGGATGCGTGGCCAGGCTCTTCGCATCGCCGAGATTGTTGCTGATCGTGAAGGTGTCGAGGGCGTTCAGAAGCGCGAACGCCGCGGCCTTGCCGCCTTTGACCTCGAACGAGACCATCGGCCCGCCATTGGCCATCTGCATCTTGGCGAGGTCATGCTGAGGATGATCGGCGCGGCCGGGATAGAACACGCGTTCGACCTCCGCGCGGCCGGCCAGAAAATCGGCGATCCGCGCCGCGGAAGAGCAATGGCGTTCGACGCGCAACGGCAGCGTCTCCAGGCCCTTGAGCATCACCCAGGCATTGAACGGGCTGAGCGAGGGTCCGGTATGCTTGAGATAAGTGTGCAGCGTCTCGTTGATGAATTCATCAGGGCCGAGCACGACGCCGCCAAGGCAGCGTCCCTGGCCGTCGATATGCTTGGTCGCCGAATAGACGACGATGTCGGCCCCGAGCTGAATCGGCCGCTGGCCGAGCGGCGTGGCGAACACGTTGTCGACCACGGTCAGGGCGCCGGCCCGTTTAGCGATCTTGGCCACGCCTTCGATGTCGACCAGCTCCAGCACGGGATTGGTCGGCGTTTCGAAGAAGAAGGCGCGTGTGTTGGGCTGGACGGCGGCCTCCCAGGCGGCGAGATCGCGCCCGTCGATCAGCGTCGAGGTGATGCCGAAGCGCGGCAGCAGATCCTCCACGATATAGCGGCAGCTTCCGAATAGAGCCCGGCCCGAGACCACATGGTCTCCCGCCTTGAGGTGACACAGGAGCGACGCCGCCACGGCCGCCATGCCGCTCGCCGTGCCGCGTGCGGCCTCCGCGCCCTCAAGCGCGCAGATACGATCCTCGAACATGGAGACGGTGGGATTGGCGTAGCGGCTATAGACATAACCGTCCGCCTCGCCCTTGAACCTGGCTTCGGCCTGCTCGGCGCTGTCATAGACATAGCCGGAGTTGAGAAAGATCGCCTCCGAGGTCTCGCCGAATTGGCTGCGCCGCGTCCCCTCATGCACAAGCTGGGTGGCGGGCTGCCAGGCGGCGCGCCGGTCTTTTTGGTCCTTTGCGGCCATGCTCAGAACTCCTGCCTCTGTTGTGGCCGGGCCACAAAAAACCCGGACCTTGGCTGCCGCCAAATGACCGGGAT
>Ga0307380_10003255_pt1 | contig 22533 bp, 34 predicted proteins | sample UN3MG_FD_202239 | JGI IMG/M metagenome (GOLD analysis project Ga0307380, IMG submission 202239) | Soil microbial communities from Risofladan, Vaasa, Finland - UN-3 | ecosystem: Environmental > Terrestrial > Soil > Coastal area > Acid sulfate soil | place: Finland: Risofladan, Vaasa | collected... | reverse complement strand
TGGGGTAGATAATGGGAATAGTAAGGGGCGGGGGTTAATTATGCCTCTTAAAAACTACACGACTTCTGTGCCTGTATCACGGACGTTGGCTGAGATACAGGCCAAGCTCGTAGAGTACGGCGCCCGCGGTATCCTTTACAACTATGATGACCGGGGCAAAATAGAGGCCGTCAGCTTCCAAATCCGGCTGGACAACGGCAAGCTCTTGGGCTTCCGCCTGCCGTCCAATGTTAAGGCAGCCATGGCGGTCATGGAAAAGCAGGGGCTACCCCGGCGCTACCTCTCTCTCGACCACGCCTACCGGGTGTCTTGGCGCATTATCAAGGATTGGGTCAGTGCGCAAATGGCTCTAATTGAGCTTGACCAGGCCCGGCTGGAACAAGTCTTCCTGCCCTATCTCATAGTTGAGAGCGGCGATACCTTATACCACGAATTATTGAATAGGGGGTTTGCATTTCCTGAGCTAACGCAAGGGGAAGGTAAAGAATGAGACGAGCCGTTGCCCGGGGCAGAATAGTCCCACAAAGCCTGTCTACGGACCCAAGGTTAGGCCGGGTTTCACTAAGGGCTGCCCTGCTTTTTCCCTTAATCTGGATAAACTGCGACGACCAGGGCCGGATTTCCGGCGACCCGGATGAGATTAAGTATACCGCTTGCCCCAACGTTGACCACATAACAAAAGGGGATATCCCTGAACTACTAAAGGAGCTGGAGCAACAAGGGTTTATAAAGGTATATGCCACCTCAAAAACAATGGCCGCCCAGATGCTGGACTGGTGGGAAGAGCAGAGGCTCCAATGGGCTTACCCATCTCGGTATCCATCACCACCAGGCTGGACAGACCATCTCAGGTATCACCCGACACCGAAAGAGATAATTACTGAGAACTGGCCACCATCAGGCCAACAGGCTAGTGAATTACTACCTAGTACATTACCTAGTACACTACCTAATACACTACCTAATGCACTACCTAGTACTGCTGAGGAGCTTGGCGAAGAACTACCTGGTGTACTGCAATCTGATAGAGAAAGTAGCAAAGAGATTATTGAAAAAGAAAGAGAAAAAGAAAGAGGAAATAGAAGAGGAAGAGGAAGAGGAAGATTACCTAGTGCACTAGGTAGTAGATCCCCACCCTCACCTGTTGGTTTAGCCCTTTTGGAGAATTTTCCAAAGGCATTTGGTAGTAAACCTAATAGCCGTGATTTAGCCTATTTGCGAGACATCGAAAAAGAGATAACCGCCGCCGGCGCCACGGCCGAGCAGGTGTACGACGCCTACAAAGAGGCTGCCGGCCAAAACAAACTGAAACTAAGCTACGTTCGGGCGATACTACTTGACTGGCTCGGCATTGAAAGGAACAGGTCGCCATGAGCACTCGAGCAGTGTGTCGCTGGCTGGACGAAATAAACAAAAAGGAGGTGAAAAATGATGAATTGGGGTAAATGCCAGGTTGAAGGCTACCATAATAAAGCCAACTGCGGGCTATATAAGACTGATACTAAAGGGCATAAGGTGTGGCTTAACGTATGCTCACGCCATGAAATAGAGATAGGTGACGAAAACCTACAAAGAATAAAAGGGGGTTAGATATGGTTTACGGCTATAGAGTGGTTGATGGCAAGGTTTATGTTACCCCCATTGTTTATCGGTGTCTTGACTGTGGCTTTGAGACTACTGATAAGCAGGAAGAGGAAAAGCATTACTATGGCCGGGGGCACTATCTCGAGTCAAATTTACCATCCGACAGGACTGAGGAATGGGAAAAAGAAAAGCATGGAGCTTTACCTGGTTGGATAAAGATACTAGCTTAACATAGTGATTAGCTAATGAATGGTAAACTAGAATATATTTACCGACAAATTCCAGGTTCTACCTGCCCACCTGATTGTGGTGAGTGTTGTGGCATTTTATATCCTAGCCTGGCTGAATTGGGGAATATCCAGGATTGGTGTGAGGAACATTCTATCGAATATAAAGACCTTAATATGAACCCCGAACCGCCTTGCCCCTATCTTAGTGAGGAAAAGGAATGTAGAATATATCCTGTCAGACCCTTCCTTTGCCGGATATTAGGGGTGGCTGAGGATCTACCCTGCCCGGTAGGCAAATGCCAGGCGAAGCATCTGCTAAACCACGCCCAAAGCAACTTTCTGTACAAGGCAATTTATCTATGTGGCAAGGAGAAACCGAGGACGGAAAAACATCGGAAATTTATTAGAAATCTATTAGGAAAGGAGGTAACTCATGAAACTAGCGGAAGCACAGGGAATAGCCAACGAGATTTATTTCCTGCTCAAGCCTCATTGTACCAAGATTGAGATAGTTGGCTCTATCCGTAGGCAGAAGCCGGAGGTTAAGGACATAGATATTGTCCTAATCCCATCAAATACTTGGGAGTTGTCTAAGGAAATTGACCGCCTGGGGCCGCCGATAATGGACGGCGAGAAGCTGAGACGAGTCGAGTACAAAGGCACCCAGGTGGACCTATACTACGCAACGCCAGAGACCTGGGCAACACTGCTCCTGATCCGTACCGGCTCAAAGGAAAACAACATCCGGCTATGCTCAAGAGCGCGTTATTTAGGCATGAAATTAAAGGCCAATGGCGATGGAATTATTGGCATAGATGGTCAGTTAATACCGATAGAATCTGAGGAGCAAATCTACAAAGAATTGGGGTTGCCTTATCAAGAACCTTGGCAAAGGGAGCTTGAGCTAAAGAGCCGAGGTAAAAAGTAGTGGATATAATAGAATACAGCATTAAGGTGAATAGCTTTGAAATGGGTATCCTTGTGGGGGTAATCAGTGAATTGGATGATAGGCAAAAGCAGGCTTTGAAGCCAGTGTGGGAGCAGTTGATAGCCCTTAAGAATCAATTTGAGGAAGAAACTGGGGTAAAAAAAGAAATAATCCCTGGCGGCTTATTAAAGCTAAGTGATAAGTTTGGCAACACGATAATAAGGGAGCCTTATCCCTGGGAAGTGGAGGGCAATTAAGTGGAGATAAATTTTAGCATTTCGATTAATCTGGGTCCAAGGCAGATTAAATTAGGGAATAAGGTGCTGGGGTCCTGCGATAATGTTATCATTACCGTTAGTGAGGCTACCAAAGAAGAGCTTATACAGCTAAGAAATGCCAAGGTGATTAAGCTGGTGCAAGGGTGAGCCAGAATAGTAAATTCCTTCTAAAGCCAGGTGATATTCTCGTCAATATCAGCAAGGGATGAGTGATGGCAGAAGTAGACAAGCTCGTGAACTAAGGCAACAAATCCAATTACTTAAAAAGGAAATAAAGAAATGCAACCAGGCGACGTTGTAGTTACTATTATTAGTGGTAATAGTCTCTGGGATAAAATCAGAAGAGCTTGTGTTGGTAAGTATTCTCACTGTTTCTTGTACATGGGGGTGATGAGGCTCGGTGCCACTAAATACCCGGCTTGTGCTGGAAAGATACCCATGATTTTTGAGTCAACAGGGCGTGGTGTATGCCTTAGGCTTCTATCTGAGCGGTATGGCCAGGAGGTTTTAGTTATGCGCCTTAGCAAATATAGGAGGCGGATACCTAGATTGCTAAGGGAGGCCATTAAGCTGGCTAGCGATGAAAAGAGTTACTATGACTATTTCTGTATAGCTAAATATATTATACCCCGTATAATCTGGGAGAAGCTACATTTACCATTGGACAAGATGCCACTGTCCTGGCATAGGGACCCCCGGCAGATTTGCTCAGAGGCACTCTTAGAGATACACCTGAGAGCAATGATCCCCGTATTGCCTGACGATATTTTGCCGCTTCCAGGCGATTTTGTAACCGATAGCGACTTACTTAAGAAGGAGGAGTGTGGCAAGCTATCGGAGGAATGGATTTGAAACAATATGCAAAAGAAAGAGCGGGAGTACGTTGCCATCTGCCCTGGCTGTCTTACCTGGGAGACTGTATGTTTCAGGGGTAATTCTTTTGAGCAAACAAGCAAGTTTACTAGAAAGTCTGACGGTAAGGTCTACCATGACTGCAATCTCACGGACCAGCCCTGCAAGCTATACCCTCGGTTTATCGAGCCCGCCTCGTGCTTTTACCATCCCGACCATTGTCCTTGAAGGCTTTCTGGATAGCCTGATGTGTCCTCTTCATTTGCTTCTTGGGCTCTTTACCCAGGAGCTGTATAATGTTTTCCTTTTGCTTTTTGGCCATTATATCCCCCTGTAGGCTTCACGAAGAAGCTTCATTTTGAGGTTTTCCTCTTGTCGCCACTCTTTAACTAGCCTACTTTGCTTATAGGATGAAGTGGCTTCAATGCCAAAAAGGAGTACTCTCTTGGCTGGTAGGCCCATCAACCAAACCATACTGACCCCCAGTGGCCCCACGCCAATAAACTCTACTTCATTATAATTTGCCTGAGCTGAATAATAAATGCCACTCCTCTGAGCCCAATTGGAGTCCTTATTGTATACATCTTTTGCTAATATCAGATTATTTATATCTGGTTCATGAATGGTGTATTCGCTTACATATATTTTCCCTTTAAATGGCACTTCAACCCAAGCATGGCGACCAATTAGCGTGCCGTTTTCAGTCGATATAACGTCCCCTAGCACTACCCAGGCTCCGTCTAGCCCCTTTGATCTGAAAATTGAGCAGCCCAAGTTTGCTGTATCAATACAGATGCCGGCACCTATAGCTAAAACTTCATTTGGCAGGGACCACATATAGTAGACACACTTCTTAAAATGGTAAGCCATCAAGCCCTTTTGATGCCTTAATAGCTGCCCGGAAGCAGCAGGGTTACCAGAGTTATCAAGGGGATAGTAGAACTCATCCCGCATGTATTCTGACACATTTTTGACGAAGGTGTCATTATCTGAGCTATAAAGCGCAGTGGCTTCCTCTAGTATGGCAACGTTTTTGGTCTGTACAAAATCAACTACTGAGTACCTATCCCCGAATCTCCAAGGTACCTCTGGGATGTCGGACATTTTATCCTCCTTGCATTTTTAGACTAAATCTCAATTCCCCTTTTGGCCCAACTCCTCCCCTATTTTAACCTACTTAAAAGAACACGAGCAAGATTTTGTTAAAGCTTCCTCGATGTCTTCTATAAGTGAACCCTCTAGCCGTACAATTGTGTTACCAATTCTATACCGTTCCAGTTCAGTTATTTTCTTACTTCTAAGCATAGCATTTATCTTTCCTGTCAACTCCTGTGACCACCAGCCTATATTCATTAAATTTGTTGCTAGATTTGACCAATCGCAATTTGATGCTGCCCTAGCAGCTAAAGTTATTTCCTCTTCATAAGTGTTTGTGAATCCATCGGGTAATAATCCCTTTAGCTCCTTTAAAGTGGTTTCTGCCCTGTCCATTATATCTCCCTAAATCTCAATTCCCCTTTTCCTTTTCTCTATATAATCCCTTATTCTTTCTGCCACCTCGCCGCAGGTATCGCACTCCTCCCCTTCCGGGATTTTATAGAACCTGCTCATGAACTCCTCGGTAGTGGCGGCGGCATTGGCGGCTGCGCTCTCCATGTCCTCTGGTGTCTTTATTGCGGTAATATCATGCCTCAGGTTCCTTGACTGGCTGAGCACCCAGTTAGCTAGCTCCCTCTCTTCGCCCTTAAGTCTGGCAGTCTCAGATGGAGCCAGGTCGATTCTCTCCATTATGTTAAGTTCATCTATTGCGATGCGGAGTCTTTTAATAACCTCAGGGTCCTTTATACCCTTGTCTCGGGCAAACCTGACGCCCTCGGAAAGGGCTGATGATGTAACTGAGAGGTGATCGCGGCTGCACGCAAGACAAGCCGTTCCTTTAGCAACTGGGGTTTGAGTTTCCTCAATAATAGTATTCGAGCTTGGCATAGTTTCCGTTTTGCCAAGCGCGTTGCTTATCCTATCGATACCATCGCTGAATGAATCTATGACCTTTGAGCCAACATCGATGACCTTGTCCAGACTGGTAATTATATTAATTGGGTCCGGTAACTTTGGCATAGCAAGCTCCTGTAACCATTTTATTTACTAGGCTATGCCTTGTCAACTCCCATCTTGCCGAGGAATAGCTTATCCTCCATCTGCCTCAGCCTATTTTCCTTCTCAATCCCCTTATCCAGACCAACGCTGAAGCCTTCTTTATCTTTCTGCGTTCTCTTTGCTGTTGGCCTTTCTACGCCCCCTGAGATAAAGCCTTCTACTAGAGGCTTTACGTCAGCCCTGAGGCCCTTTAGCTCGCCAAAGCCATGGTCTAAAGCACTGGACATCAGTCCTATTTTGCTATCCGCTGTTCTGCCTTCCCTGGTTGCCCTAACCTGCTCATCCAGCTGCCCGATTTTGCCGACCAGTTGGTCAATTAAGCTCTTATTCTGCTCCTGAATTCTAGCCAACTGCTCGTTATGTAATGCTTCTCTCATATCGCTAATCTGCTGAGTCAGAGCCTGTATCTGCGGGTCGGCTTCCGAAGACTTTTGACCGGTTCTTATTTCCGTCCTTAGAACCTCCATCTCAGCCTTGTGCCTATCTTCGGCCAGTTGCTCGACACGTTGCTGCAGCATAGTGATCGCCGTGTTATCTTGCGGGGGTTTCTCTTTGGTTAATAGTGGCAGTAGAACAGTCAGTAGTGATGTTGATATCTCGGGACCAACCTTCATTGCCTCGATTATATGCGCCGTGTTATCTTGTGGCGTGGTTTCTTTAGTAATTAGTGGCAGAAGAACAGTCAGTAGTGATGTTGATATTTCAGGCCCCACCTTGAGTGCCGTAATCATATCTGCCAATGTGCTTGCCTGCTCGGGCTTAGCACCCAGGTTTTGCGCCCGCTCTTTTAGAGCTTCATTGAATGTTAAGTCCCCTTCAGGGTCACCAATGATTTCACCGCCGACCACGCTAAACCTCTTAGCCTTTGGTGGTATTTCATGCTTGCCCTCGTCGCGTACCTTTTCATCTTCAAGGCCGGCATCCAGCTTCTCCTTTAGGCTCTCTGGAACCTCTTTGCCTGGTATATTTTGAGCATAGAGTTTTATCCAACGCTTCCTGATATCGCTGGCTACTCCCATCTCGGTGAGTGAATTCCAAACTGAAGTGAGGTCATCAAGGTTGGCTGTCCTCTGAACATAGTAAACTATTGAATCAAGGCGAATATCGCCCTTTTTACTACCAACGCCCAGGCGTTCGCCAATGCCCCTGAAAATATCAGACTGTGCTGGTATGGTATCTATAGTTTCCGGCGGCAGTTTGTTTTCTGTAACAGAACCCATCATAGGTGGCTGTGACGGGGGTTCCTTCTCTATATTATATAGGTGTTCACTCCCCTTCTCTGTAATAGCCCACAGGTTCTTTTCCTCATCCGTTTTCTCAGCCAGTCCGCCCTTCAAAAGCTCAGCCAGGTACCTTCCGGCATCTACTGGCTTTTCGCCGATAGCCTTGCCAATTTCTGTCGGTCTGGTTGGCTCTGTCATTTGTGACAGCGCCCTCAGGGTTTTTAATGGTTTCTCTTTTATATCTGCCATTTCTCTACTCCACTAAATAAATGCTCTCCTTTTAAGAGCATATTGTCTGAGTCTCTCCTTGCCAACCTCGATGCACCAGTTAATAAAGTCTGTGACGTTGCCGCGGGGGTCATTACGTATCAGCCCTATCTCAGCAGCATAGTCAGCTAGCTCCTTCACGTTCTCCAGCAGTTCGGTGTTAATCATGATATGAACGCTTGCCTTTTGCTTTTCAGGTGAAGGGGCTTCGGGCTCCTGCCCTATTTCCGTCTCGATTTGTGTCTCTTCAGCTGTCTCTGCAGAATGCTTTTTTCTTATTGATACTACTTCTGTTTTCATACTCTTGCCCCACTCTAGCTGCAACCATAATAAAAACGGGGGTGCAGCTGCACCCCCGTTTTTATCTTTTTTAGCTCTTCTACTTTGTTTGTACCATATATAGACATTTAAGTCAAGTTTAGGCTGGTTATATGGTTATTTTACTCATATTTGACATGGTGGTATTGTTTGATATACTGTAAGAGGAGTATATAGTTTAATATAGGTAAGCAATAAACGGGGGGCAAACCCCCTTTACTTATTGCTTACAAAAAACGGGGGTGCAGCCTTCTTGGGAAGGTTACGGCACCCCCGTTTCCTTTTAAGAGGGTTGCACCCCGGAAGAGCAGCTAAGTGAAGCAATGCAAGATCGTTATATCATCCCTTAAGGGTGGAACCGGCAAAACTACTGTTACTATCAACCTGGGCAGGGCATTCCAAAGGATGGGATGCAAGGTTGGGCTGCTGGATATAGATGTCACCGCCCCTACCCTCGGCCGTGGGCTTGGACTAGGCGAGATACCTAAGTGGGACTTGGACTCGCAGTCTGAGACCATTATTCCATTCGAGGTTGACGGTATTTATGCACTGACCATGGCCAGCCACTATGGTGAAGTCCCAGCAGTATTGTGGGACGAGAAGACACTGATAGATGCCATGAGGCAACTGGTAACTGGAGTAATCCAATGGCCTGAAGATTTAGATTACATACTCATGGACTCGCCGCCGTCAAGCAGTGGCTTTATGCAGGCACTCTACGATTATTTACCCGATATTTATGGTGCCATACTCGTTTTCCAGCCTACAGACATAGCCACCGCTGACCTACTCAGGACCATTGATTTCATCCGGTTCAAGAAGGTTCCGATATTGGGGCTGATAAGCAATATGAGTTATTGCCTGTCACCTAAGGGGGAGTCTTTCTGGCCCTTCCTTTCACCGGAGATTGACCTGGGAGGTACATGCCATGAGTTTGGGATACCCCTGCTCGGCAGTATACCAATGACGTCCGATAGGAAAGCAATAGAGAAAATGTTTGACCAGGTTGTACTCAACCTGGATGGTTGCCAACCTGTGATTTTGAAGGACGATACTATCCAAAAGCTGTATAAGGCCCTCAAGAGGCGCCTTATGAAGGCAGTAGTCAAGAGGCTATAATGACAACAATAGCGGAGAAGGTTTTCGCGTTCATACTTGAGGATAAACAGGCTCACCAAGAGATACTGAGAGGAATCCCGCCAGAGAAAAAAACGGCTGTTATCGGTAGAAAAGGACGGCTATATATCTCTGGCCCGGAGGGGGGTATTTTCACCGTAAGGCTGACACCGGTTGGTATTTTCACAGAGAATGATGATAGTGATATCAGGAATGAGATATCGATGACCGATGACACACTGATTGAGATTCTTGTCTGGCTCACGGATGACCCTCATGACCCAGGGCTTTCGCCAAGAGCAGCAAGGAGCCGGGGCCTGATTAAGTTTAGGGGCGATAGGGTTCTATATGATTCTGAGGAGATATTCCACGCCCTGGAGGAGTACGCCTTTACCAAGATGAAGCCGATTGCCAAAGCTGCTGTTGAGGGTATGAAAAGGGGCTCCGATATCTAATAATTATGTTAAGTGAAATTCCATATGTAGTTCTTATCGCTGGTGCTGCCCTGCTTGGGCTATATCTGGCTAATATCTTTTATGACACAGGGGTAATCCCTCATCACGTCAGCAGGAAGCTGGGGCACCTTGGCGGTTGTGTGGGCTTTCTATTGTGTCCTTTCCTGTTCAGCACTTTCTGGTGGCCCTTGATTTTAACAACCGCGTTCACCCTCTTGCTTCTATACGCCAGGTGGCGAAGGCCGTCGCTATTCAGGGGGGTTGGTGGCTCAGGCCGGCTGCAAGCACTGGCTGAGATTCATTATCCAGCAACGGGAATACCAATCATAGCTATTGGCTGGGGTTTGCTGGGGCAGCCCTGGCTGGCCATAGTTCCACTTGCTTTTATGGGTGGTGGTGACGCAATTACCGGGCTCATTAGAAATAGAGTTTATAAGAGAGAGGTAAAGGGCAATTGGGGCAGCCTGGGGATGCTTCTGGTATGCCTAACCCTGGCATACTTTGTGACGCCATACTGGCTCGGAGCTGTTGGGGCTATTACTGCTGTGATTGTTGAGAAGTTTACTCCAACAAGACAATACTTAGATGATAATTTGACTGTGCCGATTGCCAGCTTTACGGTCATGGCGTGTTTGTATTTATGCCAATAAAAAGGAGGCTTTAAATGAAAACAAAGATTAAGGCACATCTCTGGACCCTGCCAAGGTGGTTTGCCGCCCCCTTTTTTGGGGCCTCATTGTTGATGGGCTCTGTGCTGGCAGGAGGTATTAGCGGTCATGCATGGGTTGGTTTGGTGGCTGGCTTATTCATCATGGCTGGGGGGCACTCATTCAACAGCTTTCTGGACTATGCCTGGACAGGCCTGGATAAGGGGGAGGAGATTGAGCGCAGTGCTGAAAAGGACTATACCGGCGGTCAGAGCATAATAGCTCTTGGCATCGTTAGCACCAGAGAGGTAGCCTTAAACGCCATTGGCTGGTATATATTGGCGCTCATTCCTACAATTTATCTGGCGATTAATGTTACCTGGGTGATACTACCCCTTGCTAGTGCCGGCATGCTAATAACATTCTGGTATAGTAAGGCGAAGTTCAACTGGACCCATGAGCTGGCCCTCGGTATTGGTGTCGGTCCGATAGCGGCTATGATAGGTATGTTCTCTGTAAACCAGAACCCTGATTTTGTTACCGGCCTGCTGGTGAGCGTCCCCTTTGCAGTAATACTCTCCTTTCTGGGACTGGCCCTTGATGAGTGGCCCGATGCTGAGGCCAACCTTAAGAAGGGTGTCAAGAGCATTGCCTACAAGGTGTGGGAGTATGGGTTAAGCCTTGAGTGGTACGTCTCAATATGGCTAATTTCAATTTATACCTATCATGTATTTCTGATATCTATTGGCTTACTTAAGCCGATGACTGGCTTGACCTTCTTTTTGCTACCTATACTTATAGCCCTTTTCGTGCTAATGAAAGCCAACTTCAGAAAGGTCATGGGGATTATCGTTCCTGTGGCTGCTCTCTATCCGATATTGTTACTTTTAGGCCAGGTATTTGGAGCTTGATTTGATAGATACTCTCTTTTACTAAGGTACTCATATGAGGCTTTTCAACGGCGATTGCCTAGAATTACTGAGGGGACTGGAGACTGACAGCATTGACCTGATAGCTACCGACCCTCCTTACCAGCTCTCCAGCACCAGCAGGCCCCGGCCTGACCAAAGTGCCGAAGGCTCCTATGGGCGGGAGGTTCCATTTAGCAGACAACAAAGCAGAATTAAGGGCTTCATGGGCGAGGAATGGGATGTCATGCCTCCAGTAGATGTTTGGGAGGAGTGCCTGCGAGTTATCAAGCCTGGGGCTTTTGCTTTCATTATGACTACACCTCGGCAGGACTCGCTATGCCAGATACTGATGGACTTAACCGGTGCTGGCTTTCAGATGGGCTTTTCTAGCCTCTATTTCGCCTATGCCAGCGGGTTTCCAAAAGCGATGTCAGTCTCAAAGGCGGCGGATAAGAGGTTGGGGGCTGAAAGAATTTCACTTGGCAGGCACCCCAACGCTAGGGAAACTTTGGGAACTGTCCAGATATGTAAGAAGAATGGGGATGGACAACTAAGACCTATTCCAGCCACTCCCCAAGCCAAAACCTTAGATGGCAGTTATGCAGGAGCTCAGTTTAAGCCGGCGGTAGAGGTTATCCTGGTCTGTATGAAGCCGTTATCCCGGATTACGAGAAGTGATTTTGCTGGCGAATATGATTACTTTTATACTAGCAGGATAGATATAAAGGATAAGACTGAAGCCGATAGAAAGCAAAAAGCAAAGTTAGAACAGAAATACAATATCCCTCTTAAAGAGGGAGATGTAATTGAGAGCAGGATAGCCCTCAATCCTCGTTTTAATGATGAGACATTACTCAATAGAGACAAGGTATTAAAAAGCAAACCTTACACGAATTCTGACTTATCGGGATATGTAAGTGAAGCTCTTAAAAATCGCAAAGGTATTACTTGGTTAGATGACTGTAGAGTGCCGTATGAGAGTGATGATAGCCTGATTGCCAAAAACCCGCATACTCACAGAGAGAATAATAGGGCATATTCAGATATATATGGCGAGTATCAGGCGAGTAGTTACAATTTGCCCTCCGGCAGATTCCCAGCCAATCTCATAGTAAGTGATGATGTGTTGAATGATGGGCGAATTACGAAATCAACTGGAGGCAAATCAGGACATACGGCAGCGTATTCTGGTGGTTACAAGGAAGAATACTATGGAGATATGAAGCCAGGATTAGGCGACTCCGGTTCTTTCAGCCGATACTTTGACCTGGACGCCTGGTGGAATAAGAAACTGGAAGAGCTGCCCGATAGTGTTAAAAAGACCTTCCCCTTCCTGATAGTCCCTAAAGCCTCAAAGAGTGAGAAGAATAGGGGGTTATCTGGCGAGGTAAAGCAAGTCCCCTATTCCGAATATAGAAAGAATTTTGATACCACAAAGAGTTGGGTCAGTGAATACCCCGATGGTAAAGAACGCCCTATGAATAAAGCAAAAAACAACCATCCGACTTGCAAACCAGTCAAGCTATTTTCCTATCTGATCACCCTAGGCTCAAGAGAAGGGGATGTCGTGCTAGACCCGTTTATGGGCAGTGGTACTACCGGTGTAGCCTGCCAGATACTAGGCAGGAACTTTATTGGAGCTGAGATTGATTCCGGATACTTCGCAATAGCAGAGGCCAGGATTAATTCTACAGTTCAAAAGGTGATGCTATGAAATCGGGAAAATTCTTATGGCTAAGAAAGAGCCGGGAGCGGGATATGGCTTGGTCATTAGCCTGGGTGCCGGCTTGGCTGCGGGAGTCACGCTTCTAAGATGGTCTGAAAGAGGAGAGGAATAGATGGATAGTAGGCTGGAACCGCACTGTGCCCCATGCTACAACTTCCTGCGGGGCGGCGTGGAGGAAAAGTTGACAGTATGGCTGGCACCACACGTTATAATCAAATTGGGAAACAGGCTGGTGATAAATTGGTCCTGCAATTGGGGCGAATCCTGTGAGAACCTGTCTTGTATTTACGCTTGCAAGAGGGAAAAGGATATTGAGGAAGATGATTGAGTTCTTCTCTAATGTGTACTACTTCATGGTGGAGCTGGTTTACGCCTTGCTCTATTTAATATTCTTTAGGTAGGTGGTTTATGAAGAATTTGATAGTTACCGGTGCTTCAGGCTTCGTGGGCTCATCCTTTGTACCAAAGCTCATTGCCAAAGGGAAAAGGGTATATGCCCTTTCAAGGCACCCCCCAGAGATAGCCCCGAACCTTATTCCGCTTACCGGCGATGTAACCAAGCAAAATCTTGGCTTGGATAGTGTACCAGAGGAGATTGATGCCATCTACCACCTGGCTGCTATACACCGAATAAGCAACAATAATGCTGAGGAGATATGGCTCACCAATATAGATGGTACCCAGAATGTCATCGACTTCTGCCTTAAGCATAGCATACCCAGGCTTTATTTCTGTAGCACGGCCTATACACAAGGAAGGAACCCCTATGAGAAGTCAAAGGCTTTCTGCGAGCAGATGGTGACAGAAAGCGGCATCCCCGAGGTTACTATTTTCAAGCCATCAATTATTATGGGGACGAAGAGCAACTTTTATCCGGGGCATGTCTCTCAGTTTATTGCCCTGCTGATAAAGATTCATAAGCGTGCCGAGCTGATCAGGAGAAAGGTGGAGGGGACTCTAAGGCTGCCTGTAGTGGAGCCAGCTTTTCGAATCAGTGGTGACCCCGACAGCAAGCTGAACCTTGTTACCGTGGACTCAGTGGTCAATAATATGGTTAGAATTAAAAAACCAGGGAAATTCTGGCTTACCAATCCTGATCCACCCACCATAAGGGAGCTGGCTGGCTGGATTGGAGAGGTTATAATGGTCGACTTGAGAATTGTACCTGATACCTTTAAGCCAACGCCCATCGAGTCCCAGTTCATAAGAATGGCAGCTGCCTTCAAGCCGTATCTGGAGGGCGATGATTTCCCATCCAACTTGAAGCGTTGTCAGCCTGAGGTGGATAAAACATTCATCCAGTGGACAGTGCTGAATACCCTTAATAGAATGTCTGGTCTTGGCGAAGTTTAGCTGAGTTTGGTTTAGCAAAGGTGACCAAAGCTGCACCAAACGTCATTTTTGAGAAACTCAAGGTGTTCTTGACGCATCTTCTCTTGGAGTTTAGAATTGAAGGAGGAGGTGCGTTGTGACCAAGGGTATTATTAGCGAGATAGAGCAAAAGTTTAACCTCCCCTCCTTAAGCCATGTTGCTGAGACCCTAAAAAGTTTTCCCGATGTGGGGCAACTCAGGATGCTCAAACAGACTCTTGAGGTTGCTGATAAGATATCAAATAAAGCAACTGACCTTAATCAGGTGCTTTATTTGGTTAAGGCAATTAATGATATCCCCATCGAGAAGTTGGTCCAGCTAGAGAAGCTTTTAAAGAGGCTGGAGAAGATAATAAAGCTGGCCCCCCCGGAGATTATGGACCTGCTGAAGGAGCTAAAGTAGGATTAAATGGAACATAATATAGGTCGGCGCAAAGAAGAAATTGAACGTTTCTCCGTTAATTGTTCGTGTATGACTGAGCTAGTACGTGATATGCTTCTTTCCGCAGTAGAAGATAGCATCAAGAAGGCGCAGGCTGAGTTTAGGCAAGGCCAAGAAAGTCTTACTATTATAGCTAAATTACCTGCCCGTATTATGGAACAGGAAGCTGAATATATTAGATATTGGAAATTAGCATTAAGCGAATCTATAATAGAAATAGAAACATATAAACTACTCGAAAAAGAGCTTCAAACCATAAAATTATGTCCGGGATAGATAAAAAGGAGGAGTGAGATGAAAGAGTTTGAGGTCTATAAGGACAAGGATTATAAGCTCACCCTCCGTGCCAATGGTATGTATACTTTGGAGGAATTAGAGGATGGCAAATGGTACGCATCCGCAACGGGTCCACACAAATATATGTTGTTGGTTCTTGAGGACCAAGGATTATCCAGAATTATCTCCGCAATAACCTAGGAGGTCTTACATGGAATACATTAGTGTAGACCAGTTAATAGCCGATGCACCGGTTGTGATAAACAGGGGAACCCTCGGCAATGTCAAGCAGTCATTCCAGTTGGCTAAATATCGGGCAGAGACCTGCTCGTTTGGTAAAATGGTGGATAATCTGGTATTTGTGGGTCAGGGGATTGATGATATGATAGACGAGATGGCTTACGCATTTCAAAAGGGAAAAATAGAATCAGATGAGTATGACTCATATATAAAAAAGATAGAAGAATTCCAATGGGGGACTGTTACTAAGACAATAAATGATGCCCTCGTTGAGAATTGTGGTTGTAGAGTTGCCAAATAAGGAGGAGTTAGATGATTGCTCCAGTAACAGCGGCACTAGCCTTTATAGTATCTGGTGCGGCCGGGCTGGCTACCTTTGCAGCCCTTGAGACGGCAACAAAGATAGGACCAAAGCTAGAGCCGAACGACTTTTTGCCGACTCCGCCCTGGGAAGGATTGCCCCTCCCGAGGTTTGTTTATAAAAAGCCAGAAATACTAGAGGAGCTAAGGAGGTAAGTAACGATGACACTTCCAAACCCTCTGATTCTCTCAGGTAAGTCAATCGGTCTGGCCGCGCTGAATGCGACCGTAAAGCCTGGTTCATTGCAGCCCTGGGTGGATGAGCTGGAACGATATGTGGAATTGAACGGCAAGCTCTCCAAGTCCTCTGTTGCCTATGTACCCTTTTCCCCGCCCCCTCTCTTTTGGGACTATAAATGCCGGAAATGTTTATTCTGGCAGGAACCGGATGCTTGCATGTTGGTTGAGGGAAAAATCTCCCCTTTTGCATGGTGCTCGATCTGGTTGCCGCCGGAAGGTTATAAAGCTTTTAGTTGGCCTAATGAATTACTTAAAGGAAACTGGTGATGCATAAAAATTAAATAAATAGCAGGAAAAAATAACGGGGGTGCAACCTTAGCAAGGAGTTTTACGGCACCCCCGTTTCTATTTAAGAGGTGTTGCAAATAAAGGAGGCAAATATGGATATGGATGTTTGGCAACCCAAGTGTGATGCCAAAGAAGAGATTATGAAGTTGGAGCCAAAGATAGACCTGCTCCATGATGTGCTTGGCTTCGGCAGGTTCGCTGAGGTGACAGAGACCTCAGATGGCTTCTTTCTTGGTAGAGCACATGGCGATATCGGCTTCAATCAATTTCTGGGACAACCATCTGATGCTGCCAAGGGCAGAACCAAGGAACTTTTCAACAAGTTGAGCAAGTGCTCTCAGGGGTTTGTCATTGCTTTGTTGAAGGCCAAAGACATAAATCCCAAAGACGTTGGTATCAAATAAAAGGAGGTAGATTATGGTCGAAAAGGGAACCGTTGCCTATGTTGAGAAGTTGCCAATGTGCGACTTCTGCCAGTTCAGGGAGGCTGCTTATGACGCCAAGACCAAGCAGGGTCCTTGGGCTAACATGTGTGAATTATGTTTTAAGGAACACGGAGTAGGTATGGGTATAGGCATGGGGCAGAAATTAAAGTTAAGGAACCCATTTTTGAACTGTTTGGATGCTACAAAAGGAAGCTTTGATGATAAGGTCAAAGCGTGTAGCTTGAAAACAGTAACAATGACAGAAAGTGACCTTGAGTCAGCTGTTATGGATAGTATCTGGTATCCAACCTGTCCCTACTGTGGGGCCTCCACAGGAGCCGAGCCTGACGCCAGTTATATTTACTGTGATGCCTGCAACCAACGGTTCAAGATAATCAACCCATACTTTTAGTAGCCACCATTCTAATATTAGGGAGATAAGTTATGTCAAACCGCATTAAAGAGGGAATTGCCAGGATTGAGGCCAAGGTAAAGACTCTGCCTCCGGAGAAGGCTGAGAGCCTTAACAAAGCATTAAAGACTAGCTTGGAAGAATTGATTCAGTATCAAAATCTTCAGGCAGCTGCCTTTGCTTGTGGCAAGCTGACAGAGGATGAGGCGATGACATTGTATGTGCTTTATGGCCACGAGGTGCCATCACCGGAGAAATTTGATAAATTAAGCCTTGCCGAGAAGGTCATCGCCACTCAGACGGCTGGAGAACTAGCGAAGATGAGGATATGCGATATTCTTTAAGAGGTAAATAGATGAGGATAGTTTGTGCCTGGTGTGGTAAGGAGCTTGGCGAGAAAGAGCCCCTTGAAGATAAGAGAATTACTCATGGAATTTGCCCAGAGTGTAAGGCTAAATATTTCCCGGAGAAAAAGATAAATTCAACTGGAGGTAATCCTAAATCAATATATAGAAGCGTAGCAGAATTACCTGAGTTTAGGGGTGCGGCGTGGCGCGCCGAAAGCGGTTTTTGGCATACTCCTGGAACGACTGTTGCCGATATAATTAGATTTGAACGGGAAGAGTTGGGGAATGAGTATCCAAATATTTCAGATGAGCTTTTGAAAGAGCTTGACCAGTATTCGGCATCCGACGCGGTGTGGGTAAATCGTCGTAGGAAAGATTGCTTAACCTATCTATCCGAAGGCGAAAGCGAAGAGGCGGTTGGCAAAGTTCCCATACCTGAGGGTTCTAAAATAATCGCCCCGGATTACTGCGGCGGGTACCTAGTATTAAGGGGTTCAGCAAGAACCAAGGGAAAAATGGCGGCAACTATTTCTGAAGAAAAATTAAAAGAACTTATTGAAGATGTCCCTGACATTGGTGAGCCAGAGGAAATTTGTATAAGCTACTGGCAGGAGATAAACGATAAGATAGTATACCTGGAAGGTTGGACAGACGCCTGTCTAGCCGGGACGGGGTTTCCTCCAATGGAGAGGGGAGAAACAGCTGAGAAGATTGCCTATATCGAAGATTTAACCCCTGATATATTAAATAGAAAAGCTAAAGAGAGTGGGCTAAAGCTGTTAGAAGGTGGCTTTAGGGAAACACCTGATGCTGAAAATTTATATGGAGTTTCTTATGGTATCTATAAGAAAGAAGGGGGCAATCCCAAAAGAACCAATGAGGGTGCCCCCATTCCAGAGAAGCCTGTTGTTAGTGAAGCCAGGGCATTCGAGAAGAGGCTAGAGTATGAATTAAGGAGAAGTGGATTTATAGCAGAACCTAAAGCTAAAGTTTCAGTTGCTGAATTAGATAAAGATGCTGTAGGCCTTTTTATTAAAAGGCATGGCATAGAAGCATATGAAAGTGGTAGAGGTGGCGAAACGCTTGAAAGAATAAGTCAAAAGGCTGATGGTTATGACCCAGCTTTTCTTAGGAAGCACCCTGAATTAAAGGGCAAAAATATTATAGTTTACCATGACCCGTTAAGAGGTGAAGACCTAGCCGTGGTAAACGATGAAACAAATGAAGTTATTGAAGTGCTTAGCAGAGAATTAAAAAGTGAAATTGCAGGAACAATAGGAGGCAATCCAAATCCAGAGTATGACCGCCGAACAGAAAAAGAGTGGGAAGACCCAGAATCCATGAGGGAGGTAAGTAGAATGGCAAAACCCAAAACAGAAATAAATCAAATATCTTTACAAGAGAGGATATTTGGCAAGGGGTCAGTTTCACCTCTTAAGACGCTGCGTAGAGGGCAGGCAGTCAATAATATGCTGCCCATGTCGCCCGACAGCGGTCCACCCTTGCCAAGGTTCATCGGGCTAAAATGGCCCTGGAAGGGGTAGATGATATGGTAGTTACTGTTGAATGCCCGTTCTGCGGTGAAGTCATTGAGGTGCCAGAATATAATACTGTCACCAGAAGTGACGCCCTGATTGGGCATATTGCTACCCATCATGTCAGTAGGATTATGCCATCTCCACCCAAGAAAGGGCCACCATTGCCTAAAGGTTTAAAAATTAAATGGCCTTGGAGGAAGTGATATGGACGAGCTGGAGCAGTTCATTGAGGCTGTCCACAATGAGCCATACAATATACTTGGCAACAACTGCGTACACAAACACTATCGCATTGTGAATAAGGCTAGGGAGCTAGGTCATGACGCCAGCCTGGTCGGTTGTATAAGTATAATCCCGATAAAGCCAGCTGCTGGGCTGCCATTGGTCGGCCCACACTTATATGCTGAGGTTGACGGTAAGGCGATAGATGTTTCAATGCAGCCAGCTATGGAAGAAGCAATATGGCGTAATGAGGACATTATCAGGCTGGCCCCAGTTAACGTGAGTAAACTCAAGCCGCATGACCCAGAGGATGGGCCGCCATTGCCGAGTGGCTACTTCCCGAGCTGGCCCTGGAGGAGATAAGCTTTGAGAAGATACATCGCCTCAGATTTCCATAATGGCAATGATGTTACTGACTACGACCGCGTCATGGGATTCCTTGACTTGGTTGAGGAGGACGCCGACGAGTTTTTGATATTGGGCGACTGGCTGGAGCTTCTGTGGAGCAATATGACCATAGTCACCACAATGGAGCCCTATCGCAGTGTTGTTGAGAAGGTAAGGGAAACAGCCAGAAAGATACCAACCAAAGTTGTCTTGGGTAACCATGATTGGAATATAGATTTCTTCCGCTCCGAGATAGAGCCTATTGAGATTGTAGAGCCTTTTGCCGATAACGGCGTCTACTACTGCCATGGCTTTGAGTTTGACTGGGTTTCTATCATCGCTGGCACCCCTGTGGATCCGATATACTGGAGAATGCACTTTCCCTTTTCTCTGCCGCCGGCTTGGGGGCTCTGGATAATCAACAAGTGGTTTATCGGAGAGGAGGACGCCTACTTCTGGGGGATAGCCTTTATCCACGAGAGGGTGAGGGCTTACGCGGTGAAGAACGGCTATAACACTGTGGTTTTTGGCCACACCCACTTTCCGTGCGAGGAGATAAGGGGGGGTATTAAACTCTATAACTGTGGCGATATGGTTGATTCATACAGCTACCTAGTTCAGGAAGATGGGAATATAGAACTGAAGTTCTATTAGGAGAACACCTTGATTTTACTAAAAGAGGTAGATAGACCGAAAAGCTTTGGAGAGAAAATAGCCGAATATTTAGCCCGACCTCCGCAACCGGTGCTCAAGTTTTATGGCGACTTCACCACTGAATTATCCGATAATGGTAGGTACATACTATTTGCTGTGAGAAACGGGTTACCTATACCACTTCTCTACGGGATATACGTCAAGGTTACCTACGATTCCCTTGTTGATTATATTGAGAGAACAGACCACATCGGGATGTTCAGCACCGATAACTGGAGGCTCACTCTTGACACTACTGCCCCGACACAGATAGAATTGAGATTAGGGCTGGTGCCGATGGAAATTTTATTAGATAAATCACTTATTGCTGTTTAGGATGGTGACAATTTAAGTAACTGGCTAAAAATAAAGAAAAAAATGGAAACGGGGGTGCAACCTTAAGGTTACCCCCGTTTCCATTTCATAAGAGGTTAATGAAAATGCTTGAGCTCCCCAGTGTTGAGCGATTAGGTATCAACAAGGTGACTGATGGCCCCCCAGTACCACAGGGTTGGGGCATTAAGTGGCCCGAGCCGATGAGACAAGTTATGAAAAAACAGTGGCCCGGGGTTCCTATCCCTAGGGAGTGGGGCGAGGAAACCATGAAAAGGCTTCCACTGGGGATAGGTGATGGCGTGCTGGAGGTTGTCGATAAACTTGGTCTGTAGGAGGCAGTATGAACGGGGAAGTAAAACTTGGCACTCCAACTGATCTCTTCAGCTTTATCTGGCTTGTATTGCCCCAGTTCCCCTGGGAAGGACCACCAGTTCCAAGGTTTCTACCAGGGTGGCCCTGGACATGGATATAGCCTCAAAAATTTAATTGGAGGGTGTTATGAATAAAAAGGTAGGGCTTTTTGAGGCACCAGAAATTGGCGGGGGCGGTCTACTCTTTACCCTTGAGGATGTAGTCTATTCTCCTGAAACACCTACCATGGATGAACCCTTTACCGTAACGGGGAAGATTAAGCTGTTTGGCCTTCCATTTCTGGCACCAGCCTGGGTGGTAGCCTATGTGATCTACCCTGAAACTTGGTGGGAGGAGATAATACCAATATGGGGGTCACCGCGTGTCAGTGAAGGTGATTTTGCTTTGGGTGGTAACTTTGAGATAGCCTTTCCCAAGGGTTTTCAGCGTGAGGGCGATTTTGATTTAAGTGTAGAAGTACATGCTGGCCCTACAATGCCCATTGATAGCTTTACTATTCCTCCATTCCCGCCACTAGCCAAGGAGGAAATGTCCTTTACAGTAGCTGGTAAGCCCCCGCCAGAAGAGGAACGGATTCAAGAGTTTAGAATAGTCTCCTACGCCAAGAATGGTGGAACACCCATGACACCACCAAATGTATTAGAGCTGGAGATTGGAGATAAGTGCCGGGTAAAGGTTGGTGGCATACACAAGGGACCGGCAATCGGCGGGACTCTTCATGTCGCTCTCTGGAACCCAGGGCCATTATGGAATAGAGTTGACGAAGTAGCAGCTATAAACAAAGCCAACAGTATCCCAGTTAGCACGGATTGGGAGCCCTTTGAGGCTACTGTGGACATTGCCATAACCTCGGCAGTGAAAGCTGGTGCTGAGTACAGTATTTATGCGGTAATAAGAGGAATCACTGGTGGGGATGTTTACACTACTGGCGCCGGTGTTTCAGAGACCGGTGGTTATGTGGCTGGGGAGTACTTGCCACTGGTAAAAATAGCTGGGGTGCCAGAAGAGGTGCAATTCCAAGAGTTTAGAATAATATCCTACGCCAAGAATGGTGGGGTACCGGTGGAGCCAGAGGGGGTTTTGGAACTGGAGGTTGGTGATAAATGCCGGGTTAAGGTCGGCTTTAGCCATAAAGGTCCCAAATATTCTTCAGTAATCCATGCTGCCCTCTGGTTTAAGGGATTAATTGACCCCCATGATGAGAAGCTGTTTAAGGAAGCATCAGTCACCATTCCGGTCAGTGAGGATTGGGTAGATTATTTCTACGATATGGATATTTCAATAACAAGCGCAGTAAGACCTGGGGAGGAGTATGGTCTGTATGCAAAGATTGACACTATTACCCCAGCGGCTATTAGTCCCTACTATGCCAATGTAATTAGAATAGCCGGTGTCCCAGTAGCGGGAGAGTTCAGAAATCTGAGGATAATCTCCTATTCCAGGAGTGTTGCCCCTCCCAAGCTAGAGGAGGCAGCTTATCCTCCGGGTGTTCTTGATCTACAAGTAGGCAATACATGCTATGTTGCTTTTGCTTTTGACTACCGTGGGCCCAAAGTTACTAAACCCGTTCGAGTTGCTATTGGTAAGCTTGTAGGGGGATGGCCTGGCTTTGATGAGGGACTTTTCGCGGAAGCAAATTTAGTGATTATGGAGAGCACCGACTGGGCAGTGAGGGCAGGGATTTTACCTATCTATATAAAGGATATAAACCCAGAGCTAGCTACCGATTTATACTTCAAGATAGCTGGTGAGATAAGTCCATTTTATGAACATGTGATAAGAATAGTCAGCGCCCCAGTAGCGGGAGAGTTCAGAAATCTGAGGATAATCTCCTATTCCAGGAGTGTTGCCCCTCCCAAGCTAGAGGAGGCAGCTTATCCTCCGGGTGTTCT
>Ga0307380_10003253_pt1 | contig 22548 bp, 10 predicted proteins | sample UN3MG_FD_202239 | JGI IMG/M metagenome (GOLD analysis project Ga0307380, IMG submission 202239) | Soil microbial communities from Risofladan, Vaasa, Finland - UN-3 | ecosystem: Environmental > Terrestrial > Soil > Coastal area > Acid sulfate soil | place: Finland: Risofladan, Vaasa | collected... | reverse complement strand
AATTTATGGTTGAAATAGGAAAAGGACCTGGTGGTTTTAAGGCCCTGGGGCAGCCAGCCGAAAAACGACTCGAAGCCCAGCCAGGTGAAACCGCCGAAAATAATGATCACAAGCGGCATGGAGAGAAAAAGGATTTTATGCTCGAGGCACCAGGTGAGTATCTGGCCGTAGAAGCGCTGGAAAATATAGAAAAAGCTCAGGAGAATGCCGATCAAAAGGATCACAAAAGCCGCATTGCGGGTCAGGCCTTTTTCCGGCCCGAGCGGCAGCCAGTGGACAGTAAGCAGGATGAGCACCACCAGCACAGCCAGGGCGTTGCCTGCCAGAGGTGTCCAGCGCCTGGCCGACTCCGGCAGCCGCTTCTCACCCAGATTGTAGAAACCCACCAGGGCGATCAGAAGCCCGGCCCACCAGCTTAAGGTCAGGGCAGCCGCGATTCCCAGGACTATCAGGGCCCCGGAAAAAAACTTGCGCAGTGCGCGGCCGCTCACCCTGCCGGAGAAAAGAATGTGCGCAGCAGGCGGGATAACAGTAATGGCCACAATCAATGAAGCCAGGAGAGCGAATGTCTTCGTATATGCCAGCGGCTTGAAGAGCTTCCCCTCGGCAGCGGTCATGGTGAAAACAGGCAGAAAACTCACCACAGTGGTGGAAACGGAGGTAAGCACTGCAGAGCCGACCTCACTGGAGGCGCGAAATACCAGCTCCAGCCGGTTTTCGCCTGGCTTTGCCTGATCGAGATGCCGCAGGATGTTCTCGCAGATAATGATTCCCATGTCCACCATGGTGCCGATAGCGATGGCGATGCCGGAAAGGGCGACTATGTTGGCATCGACCCCGAACGTTTTCATGGCCGCGAAACACATGAGCACGGCCAGGGGGAGAAGCCCGGAGATAAGCAGCGAGCTGCGCAGGTTCAGCACCATCACCAGGATTACTATTATGCTGACCATTATCTCTTCGTACAGGGCTTTGTTCAGGGTGCCGAGCGTCTCATAGATCAGTCCGGTCCGGTCGTAGAAAGGCACTATGGTCAGCCGGCTCACGCGGCCGTCCGGAAGGATCTTTTTCGGCAGGCCCGGGGAGATCTCCGCGATTTTCTTTTTCACGTTGTTGATAGCCGAGAGGGGGTTCCCGCCATAGCGCACCACCACCACTCCGCCCACAGCCTCGGTGCCCTCCTTGTCCAGTACGCCGCGGCGCTGGGCGGGACCCAGACTGACATGGGCCACATCCTTTACGTAAACAGGCACGTTGTCTGTGGTTTTAACGACCGCATACTCGATATCTTCCAGTTTCTTGACAAACCCGAGCCCGCGAATCACATACTCGACCTTGTTCACTTCCATTGTTTTGGCGCCTACATCCAGGTTTGACATCCTGACCGCGCTGATCACCTGGTCCAGCCTCACCCTCTGGGCACGCATGGCGTCCGGGTCCACATCCACCTGGTATTCCCGGACAAACCCGCCGATCGAGGCCACCTCGCTTACCCCGTCAGCAGCAAGCAGGGCATACCTGACATACCAGTCCTGGACTGTGCGCAGCTCGTGAAGGTCCCAGCCACCGGTAGGGTTGCCATCTTCGCTCCGTCCCTCGAGGGTATACCAGAAAACCTGCCCAAGTGCCGTGGCGTCAGGCCCCAGCGCAGGCCGCACTCCCTCGGGCATGGAGCCTGACGGCAAGCTGTTCAGCTTCTCGAGCACCCTGGACCTGGACCAGTAAAACTCGACTTTTTCCTTGAAAATCACATAGATCGTGGAGAACCCGAACATCGAGTAGCTGCGGACAGTTTTGACTCCGGGGATGCCTAGCAGAGCTACAGTAAGAGGATAGGAAATCTGGTCCTCTACATCCTGGGGCGAGCGGCCGGGCCATTCGGTAAACACGATCTGCTGGTTTTCGCCGATATCCGGGATGGCATCCACAGGCACGGGGTTCCTGGGCAGGCCTTTCAGGTCCCAGTCAAAGGGCGCTGTGATCAGGCCCCAGAGGACCATGAAGACAACAAACAGGGCGACAATGATCTTTTTCTGGAGACAGAAGCGGATAAGCTTATCTATCAGGGATAGCCGCTCGGGAAGCTGGTCATTCATTACGCCCGCCCTCCCTCGGATCCTTGGCTGTGACCTGGTAGAGCGTATCGATCCGGTCCTGGCATTTGAGCATCGCGGCCCCGAAGTACGGGTTTTCGGTGTCGCCGTGGTCCTGGAGCCACACCGCGCCGCGCCTATTGAACGCCATCGGGCAGTGGAAAAGGACTATCGGCCTGGGCCCGCTGCCGCCGAACAGACCGACCAGCGCCTGTATGCCTTGCGAAAGGCGGTCAAAAGCAGCTCTTGCGCTTTCTATGTCTTGAGCCTTTCCGAGATTATCAGTGCTCTCCGTAAGGCTCTGCAGATATTTCATCCACTGGGTATGAGCCGTACCATCAAGTAAGGTCATATCAACTGATTCCAGGGCGGCGAGTATTTCAGCACTGCCTGCTGCGGCTCCTTTTAAATTATCCGCTGCTAATGCCTGCTGGGTTTTAAAGTATGCAGTGTAGACTTTTTGCAACTGGGATTTGAACAGTTCAGGAACCTTTGTCTGCCCAGGCTCGCCGGGTGTTTCTCCGCGTTGGTGCTCTGTTTTTGCAGGTCCCTGCATGCTGCTCATGTCATGGTTTTCGTGGCCTAGGGGCGGGCCTCCTCCTTCAGGGCTCATCATACTCTGCCTGGCAAGGATCTGGATCGCGCTGTCGAGCTTGAAATTGCCGTTCACTACCACCAGCTCGCCTTCGGATAGCCCCTCGCGCACGATGTAATATTCGCCGGCCCGGGAGCCGAGAATAACCTCCCGCCCCTCGTAGACCCCCTCTCGTCCGGGCACTTCCACGTAAACGACAGCTCTCCGGCCTGTGATCAAGGGGGCCGATGCCGGAATTACCAGAGGCAATCCGGCTTCCCCAGCCTCCTCTGTCCGGGCCTGCACCACAGCGTGGACAAACATCTCAGGCTTGAGCTGTCTGTCAGGGTTGGCGACCTCCAGCCTGACTCTCACTGTCCGGGTCCGGCTGTTCACCTGTGGATCGATAAAGGCGATCCGGCCCTTGAAAAGCACGCCGGGGAAGCTTTCGGTGGTAAACTCGACTTCCTGGCCCAGGTTGAGCCAGGGCAGGTCCGACTCATAGGCGTCAAGCTGGACCCAGAGCCGTGAAAGGTCAGCGATTGAGTAAATCCGCGTGCCTGTGGTCACGTACATGCCCTCGAAAGCATCCTTGTGGATCACTGTCCCGCCCTGCGGGGCGCGGATAGTGATATGGGTCGACGGCGTCCCGCGCTCGATTATCTCCTCGACCTGTTTGTCACTCAAGCCCCACAAGCGAAGTTTTTCCCGGGCCGCTTCCACTGTCAGACCGGCTGTGTTCCTGATACTGGAGACAGGGCTGCTCTCGAATTTCCGCTTCCCTTCCAGGGCCTGCAGCAGCTCTTCCTGGGCGGCATAAAGCTCCGGGCTATAAAGCTGCACCATTGGATCGCCTTTATTCACTCTGAAACCGGTATAATCGGCATACAGGCGGTCCAGCCGCCCAGGGACCCAGGCGGTAATAAAGGCCAGCCGGGTTTCATCGTAGTCAATCTTGCCCACCATTCTCACTTCATGCGGAACTGGCTTTCTCTCTACCGGAGCGACTTGAATTTCAGCGAGCTCCCTGGCTGCGGCGGATAATTTAATCTGTCTCGGGCCAAGCGACTCATCCGCCCTGCCGGTGGTGACCGGAATCAAATCCATCCCGCAGATCGGACATTTTCCGGATTTGGGCTGGCGGATTTGGGGGTGCATCGAACAGGTCCATTCCTGGACTTGTGATTGACGGGCGCTTGCCTCTTTACCGGATTCACGGGGATGTTCTGCTTTCTCACCTCCCCTGATCAGGAAACCCAGGACAAACGCCACTATAAGCAGCACTATCAGAGGCATCCCGGACAAATACCGGCGAATATTTTGAAAAGGATTTTCCATACTTCCACCTTGGAGTTAAGAATTATTCCGGACAATTAAAAAATCATCATCCTTGATTTTTTCACTTTTTATTTTTGCTCGTTTCCATCTTGACCATTTTTTTAGGTTAATGTGGGGGGCACCGCCCTCCCTGGATAGCGTCCGGCGGTGCACACCCACACAATATTGCCGGATCAAAGCCGTACTCTTAGCGCTTAGGAACCGGGCTCTTTTCAAGATCGATCCCCTCTTTCTCCATCTTTTTAAGATAGGTTTCCGGATCCGCCTTGAACTTCTCCACACACTGAGCACAGCAGAAATAGATTCTCTTGCCTTTGTAGTCTACGAACACACCCTTGTCGATCTCCCCGCCCATTACCGGGCACAGGGTCTGGGGATGAGGGGTCTTTTCAAGAGTCACTCCCTGATCTTCCAGTTTCTTGATATATCCGGCCGGGTCTGCCTTGAATTTTTCAACACAGGCCTGGCAGCAGAAATAGACCCGCTTGCCCTCGTAATCTGTAAATACGTCCTTGCTGATCTTTTCACCAGTCACCGGGCACAGGGTCTGGGGCGTGCCTTTCCCGGCAGCCTGAACCGGTCCGGCCGTTACAAAGAGCAATACGGCCAGAATGGATAATAAAACGCTCGAAACTCTCATCGAAGTCCTCCTTTAGTTGATTAATAGAGCATTGCAGCAGATCGAAACCATTCTGCCCTTACTTTCTATCATACCCGGCAGGGTCCTCAGGCCCGCCGGAAGATAAAGATCCACCTGTCAACATCTGTATTTCAGCCATACTTCTTGCCTGCTCGACAAGATTCTTTTCACAGGCCAACTGGAATTCAAGCAGCGTTCTCTGGGCGTCGATCAGCTCGAGAAAGTCCGCTTTCCCGGCGCTGAATGACTGGCGGCTCGCTCCCAGAGCCTGTTCAGCCTTGGGAATCAGGCCTGTCCTGTAAAGCTCGATCTTGCGCCCGGCATCGCGGTAATTAAAAAGGGCCCGTTTCAGACTGGCCAGCAGGTTGTTTTGTTTATCCATTTTCTCGAGCTCGACAGCATTGAGCCTGTTTATTGCCTCACGCCCGGCGGCGCGGTATTTGCCGAAAGCCAGCGGCAGATTTATCGAGATGCTGGCCATCACCGGGTCCTTGCTGTCATCTTTCGTTCCCGGCATGAGCGCCGGTCCTGTCTGGATATAATCAAGTCCCAGGGTAATGTCAGGATAAAAATCTTTCCTGGCCAGCCCGGCAGCGGTTTGCTCGCTTGCCGCCATAAAGCTCAACTGTTTCAGTTCGGGATTTCTCTTCTGAAGTACTGCAAGCACTTCCTCATCCCTGAATTCCACTTTCTCCCGGGGAATCTCTTTCGGCCAGGGCAGGGGAGCCTGGACATCCCGGTTTAGAGCTGCATTCAAAACTGCGGCCAGAGTGCTGCGGTAATCGAGCAGCGTGCTCAGCCGGTCCTCCATTCTGCCAAGCTCGACCTGGGCCTTGATCACCCCGGAGTAGGGAGCTTCTCCTGCTGCATAGCGGGTGCGGGCCACGCTTTCCAGAAGCTTGAGCAAGTCCAGGTGTCCCTGCGTAATCTCGATTTCCCTGGACAGGTAGTAATAGTTATAGTAGGCGCTTTTAACCTTATAGAAGAGCGCCAGTTTCACTGCCTCCAGATGCTGTTCGAGCGCTTCGGCCTGCTCCAGGGCAGCCCGCTCCCGAAGAGATAGCTTGCCGATCCAGGGAAAACTCTGGGCCAGGCCGAATCTCTGGCGCTGCGGACCGACCCGGGTTTCAACCTCCCTGACAAAATAGGAGTAGCTAAACCTGGGATCGGGCAGCGAACGGGCCTGCGGCAATTTTTCCAAAGCGGCCTGCCAGCGGTAGAACGCAGCCTCAAGACCCGGGGCGTTCGCGGCTGCATAACGGAGATAATCCGCCAGAGTCGAGCTGTCGTTTAATTCCGGATAGTCCTTATTCCCCAAAAAGATTTCCCGTGAGGTGATATTTTCAATTTTCGCTTTTTCAGCCGGCTGTTGTGCGGGTGCCCTGGCTGCCCGCAGATTGACCGCGCTCAATGCCATTGCCGCGGTGCTCAGCAAAAGCAGGAAACCAGCTAAAAACAATTTTCTCTTCAAAGGTAATTTTGATTTTCCATCTTCAAGCATTTCTCCCTCCTGCGCTGGAACCAGTTATTTTGACTTGTCGGGGTCAAGAGGTCCGGTAAATAAAGCCCATCAGTTTGCAGTACTGAGATCGTGTTTGCATAAAGATCAGCCCGCAATCCATAAAGCGTATCTTTCCTCTTAAAGCCAGCCCTGGATAAAATTAGCTTTTGATTTTTCCGGGCCGGTTTTTTGGTCATTAAATCACCCCATTCCACTATTTAAGAATGTATTTAATTCTCATTTAACTTAATATTAGTACACTAATTTTCACAAATTGTTCTCTTCAGGGACTTTTTTTAAAGGCCAAAGATAAATTAAGCAAAAATAATCTAAACCAAATAAGTTATAGCTTATATTTAATTACTCCCAGGTATTAAGTCAAACTCTCATAAAATAACCCTCCTTTTTATAATCCTGATAAATCGTAATTCTAAGGTTATTCCCTATTATCAGCGTTTTCACGTGTTTCCTTTAAGATTCAAAACCTCCTGACTTTTTCCTAAAAGCGGTGCAGGACAACCCTCCCTCACTCACTAATTCCTGCACCGGAAAGATTTAATTGCATACTCGCCCCCTGCCCTGGAGGGCAAAATACTTGTTGACTTGCAATTATCTTGCTGCTTATAGTGTGGCAGCCGATTCCTGTTGAACAGCCTTAATAAACAGAAAGTACAAGTTATCCTTTTCACAATCTAAAAGCAGAAAATCTTTATGTTCAAAAGCTCCTCCCTTGCGGCCTTTAGAGTCCTGGCAATTACGGTTTTAATCCTGTTTCCGGATACCTTAAAGGCCTATGCCGAAAACACTCATCCGGCAAGCTCTCAATACAAGGAAGACATAAACCAGGACGGCAGCCAGGATGTCAGGGATGTAATGTTTCTGCTCCGGTTGGGGCTCGAGAGTCCGGGCGATCCGAGAGCCGATTATGACGCAGACGGGAAATATTCTATTATCGACGCTGTCTCAATGCTGATCAATATCCTGGGCCAAGACCTGACACCCTTGAGCGGCACCACTCCCACCTCCGGCGAGATGGAGGTCTTTCCTACATACAACGCTGTGGGGCTTGAAATCCCCTACACCGGAGAGCTGAATCCCAGTACCCAGGTCTTGCTGTTCTGGCGCAAAAACGCCAATCCCCGCTGGCGCAACGGCGTGGACATGACTGTGGACTCCGGCCGCCGGCTGGTCTGGGCCAGCATTTATCCGCTCGAGCCGGACGAGGAGATCGATATCCGGGTTCTGTTCTACGATCCGGCTGCACCGGATGTCCCACCCATTGAAACACAAGCCAGGACCCGAAAAATGGTTACGGAACCAACCGGCGGGCGGGTGTTTTATGTCTCCCCCTCCGGTGACGACCAGAATCCCGGCACGCTTGACCTGCCTTTAAAAACACTGGCCTACGCCGCTGGAACCGCAGGACCCGGCGATATAGTCTTTGCCCTGGACGGCGTATACCGCGAAGGCGACCTCTGCCAGGGCCTCAAAGGCACCGCGGGCCAGCCGGTCCTGTTCGCCGCAGCAGAAGGGCACAAACCAATCCTGGACAGCTCTCTCGAGATCGCCAGGGACAGCGGCGTCTGGAAGCAGTACTCCGGCCAGGTCTACAGCGCCGCTCTCAATCCGGATCTCATTGCTGCCGAGGGGGCAGGCTATGGCTACCTGGCCCAGGACGGGCAGCGGATGTTCCTTTACACAACCCTCGCCGACCTGATAAGCGACAACCTGAATGTCCCGCGCGCCTGGTACTATAATATTGAACAAAAAAGACTGTATGTGCGTACCGGCAACAACGATTCACCTGATAACTACACCTATAACCTCGCCCAGCACCGCTATGCGTTCTGGCTTTCAGGCAGCGAATATGTCATTGTGCAGGGATTCGAAATGCGCTATTACGGCCAGGCAGCGGTGCGGATCTCAGAGGGCGCACACGGTTGCCTGGTGACCGGCAACATTATCCACAACGCTCCCAACGGTATTTACCTGAAAAATACGGAGACTCGCGACAATGCTGTCTGGCACAACGAAATTTACGAGCCCGGGCTGCTCGAGATACCCTGGAACTCTATCAAAGCCGGCGAATACCCCCGTCAGGGAGTGATGTCCTGGGCCGCCGGAAGGGGCAACTCATTCAATTACAACACAGTGCACGGCTGGTTCGACGGTATCACAGTGGAAAGCTGGGAAATGCCTGACCGCATCGAGGTCCACCGCGATACGGATGTGATGTACAACAAGATCTTCAATATCGGCGATGATGCATTCGAGATGGACGGGGGCGGGGTGAACATGCGCCTGCACGGAAATACTGTGCGCAACGCCATGGTGGCGATCTCCCTGGCGCCCATTGAGCGGGGACCGGCGTATGTCACGCGCAATGATGTCACTTTCATGAACATCATGTTCAAGCTGAATGTCGGCAGCCCCTGGAGCCTCGGCTGGACTTATGTGTACCACAATTCAGGCTACGGGCTCAACAGCGCCAACGGCATGGCGATGATCGGCCTGACCGGCGTGGCCTCAGGGGGCGCCGATACGCGCAACAAAGTGTTCAAAAATAACGCGATGATCGGGGCCGACCGGGCCGTGCGCACCGGATTTGACGGGAACTATCTCGATTACAACTCTTACTACCACACGCCCGGGCTGACTCCCCGGAAATATGAATGGAACGGCGTGACCTATCAAACGCTCGATGAGTTCCGCACAGCCACCGGACAGGAAGCCCACGGCCTGTATGTCGACCCGCAGTTCGTGGACACACCCGGCCTGGGAGAGACTCCCTGGAAAGGATACTGGGAGGATGAGATGGGGAATTACCCGCTGGTCCCGGATGTCACAGTCGGCAACCTCCACCTGAGCCCCGGAAGCCCCGTGATCGACCGCGGCGTGATTATCCGCGGCGTCAACGAGGACTATGCCGGCAGTGCGCCTGATATCGGCGCTTTCGAATATCGACCCTGAGATAAAAGAAAAAACTGTATCACTGTCGGCCGGACTGTCAACTGTACGGGCATGTGCCGGTGGGACAGGAACCGCTCGAGCGAGATCCGCCTTTCTCCACGCCGAAAGCGGAAAATATCCTTTCCATTTTTTCCCTGCCGCAATCCGGACACACATGTTCCCCGCTGCCGCTCTTTTCCAGAACCTCAATCACCTTGCCGCACCCTTTGCATTGATATTCGTAGATAGGCATCTCAGCCTCCTTGGTTGTGAAATATTTAATCTACTAAAAACCATTGAAAAAATCCAAGGCAAAATAGTGGCGGTTTGCGAGCCACTCTTACAATAACCTATTGATATTCATAGGGTTTTAAAATGATAGCGAAGCTCTTTGGGTAAGTTGATCAGATTTATCAAAGGTCTTAACTAATGCTAGTACGGGCGTTAAATTGATTCCGAGTCAGCCATATAATTCATAAACTCGCATGCCCCCTTTGTTGCCGCAACAAAGCATGAAAATCAAGAAGACACACCCCGTCCGCTTCGCGCGCCCCCCCTCACAAGAGGGTATTTTCATATAAAAGCAAACCTGGTGCCAGAAAAATGTACCATATAAAAACAACTATAATTTAAAGTAATTAAAAGAATTAAACAGATTGGGGAAAAAGAGTGACCGGGTAGATGTGTTAAGACAGTTGTTAAAAATTAACATCTTGTCAATTTAAATTAACAATCGAATCAAAAAAGAAGTGGAATTCTCAATTGATTCTTCAGCATGGATTAGTTAATTTTGATTCCGACATTCGCTGCTGGTCTTTTCTTATTTCCCCCTGATAATTTGACAACCTGGTTCTGATGGCTCACTTAGAAACACTCAAGGGAGATTTGCATGCCCAGACGAAACGATATTAAGAAGATCATGATTATCGGCTCCGGGCCGATTGTAATCGGCCAGGCCTGCGAATTCGACTATTCCGGCACTCAGGCCTGCAAGGCGCTGAGAAAGCTGGGGTATGAAATCCTGCTGGTCAACTCTAATCCGGCCACGATCATGACCGACCCCGGCATGGCTGATATCACTTATATTGAACCCCTGAACCTCGAATCCATGACCAAGATAATCGAAAAGGAGCGCCCCGATGCTCTTCTGCCGAATCTCGGGGGACAGTCGGGCCTGAATCTGTCCTCCCAACTGGCGCGGAAGGGTGTACTGGAAAAGTATGGAGTTAAAGTGATCGGGGTTAATGTGGACGCTATCGAGCGCGGAGAGGACCGGATTGCGTTCAAGGAAACAATGAACCGGCTCGGGATTGACATGCCGCGCAGCGATCCGGCATACAGTGTCGAGGAAGCGGAAAAAATTGCGGAGAGGCTGGGTTTCCCGGTCGTGATCCGGCCTGCTTATTGTCTTGGCGGCACCGGCGGCGGCCTGGTCTATAATGTCGAAGAACTCCGGACAGTGGCCGGCCGGGGAATCTCCGCCAGCCTGGTCGGGCAGGTGCTGGTCGAGGAGTCAGTGCTCGGCTGGGAAGAGCTGGAGCTCGAAGTGGTACGCGATGCCAGGAATCAGATGATCACTGTCTGCTTCATTGAGAATGTGGACGCCATGGGTGTTCATACTGGTGATTCATACTGCACGGCCCCGATGCTGACCATAGATCCCGAGCTGCAGAAAAGGCTGCAGAAACACTCTTATGATATCGTGGAAGCGATCGAGGTGATCGGCGGCACGAATATTCAGTTCGCTCATGACCCGCGGACTGGCCGGGTGGTAGTGATCGAGATCAACCCCCGCACATCGCGCTCCTCTGCCCTGGCCTCAAAGGCGACCGGCTTCCCTATCGCGCTGATTTCCTCCATGCTGGCTGCCGGCGTGACTATGGACGAGATCCCGTATTGGCGTGAAGGTACACTCGAAAAATACACGCCCTCCGGAGACTACGTGGTGGTCAAGTTCGCCCGCTTTGCCTTCGAGAAGTTCAAGGGCGTGGAGGACAAACTGGGCACCCAGATGCGCGCTGTGGGCGAGGTGATGAGTATCGGCAAAACTTACAAAGAGGCGTTCCAGAAGTCTATCCGGTCGCTCGAGATCGGGCGGTACGGCCTGGGGTTCGCCAAGAATTTCCACAAGAAGACACTCGAAGAGCTCATGGACCTCCTGCGGGAGTCAACCAGCGAACGGCAGTTTGTGATGTATGAGGCACTGCGCAAAGGGGCTGATATCGGGAAGCTGTATGAGAGGACCTATATCAAGCCCTGGTTTATCCAGCAGATGAAAGAGCTGGTAGAACTGGAAGAAAGGATTCTCCAGTACAAGGGAAAGCCGCTGCCGGACGAACTGCTGATCCAGGCCAAAAAGGATGGATTCGCCGACCTCTACCTGGCAAAGATTCTGGGATTGAAGGAAAAAGAAATCCGGGAGCAGCGTAAAAGCCTGGGTATGGTCGAGGGCTGGCACCCGGTTCCGGTGAGCGGTGTGGAGAATGCGGCCTACTATTATTCGAGCTACAATGCCCCGGACATAGTCAAGACAAGCACCAGGCGCAAGGTAATGGTCCTGGGAGGCGGACCCAACCGCATAGGCCAGGGAATTGAATTCGACTATTGCTGCGTGCATGCCGCCTTTGCGCTGAGGGATGAAGGCCTCGAGTCTATCATGGTCAATTGCAACCCCGAGACTGTGTCCACAGACTACGACACCTCGAACAAGCTGTATTTCGAGCCCCTGACAGTCGAGGATGTTCTGGCGATTTACGAGAAAGAGAAGCCCGAGGGGGTGATTGTCCAGTTCGGGGGCCAGACCCCGCTCAATATCGCCAGTGAGCTTGCCGAGGAGGGGGTGAAGATTCTCGGCACCACCCCGGACACCATCGATCTGGCCGAGGACCGGGACCGCTTCCGCCATGTCATGCGCAGGCTCGGTATCCCTCAGCCGGATTCAGACATGGCGAGTACGGTCGACCAGGCTTTTGCTATCGCCAGCCGGATCGGGTACCCGCTGATTGTCCGGCCATCCTATGTCCTCGGCGGGCGGGCAATGGAAATCGTACACGATGAAATTATGCTGCGGGAATATGTCACTCTGGCTGTGGATGTATCGCCTGAGCGGCCGATCCTGATCGATAAGTTCCTGGAGAACGCTATCGAGGCTGAGGCAGACGCCATTGCCGACGGGACCGATGCCTTTGTGCCTGCGGTGATGGAACATATCGAGCTGGCCGGCATTCATTCCGGCGACTCGGCCTGCGTGATCCCTCCGGTGAGCATCCCGCAAAAACATCTCGACACAATCGAGGAGTACACCAGGAAAATCGCGGTCGAGCTGCATGTGGTGGGCCTGATGAACATTCAGTATGCTATCGGGGGGGACACAGTATATATTCTGGAGGCCAATCCCCGCGCCAGCCGGACAGTCCCGCTCGTAAGCAAGGTATGCAACATTCCGATGGCCAGGATCGCCACCCAGGTCATGCTTGGAAAGAAACTGCGCGATCTGGACCTCAAGCGCCGGCCGATCCCGCACTTTGGAGTCAAGGAGGCGGTTTTTCCGTTTAACATGTTCCCGGAAGTGGATCCGATACTGGGACCGGAAATGCGATCTACCGGAGAAGTTCTCGGCCTGGCCGACAACTACGGTCTGGCCTTTTACAAGGCGCAGGATGGGACCGGGCAGTGTCTGCCATCCGAGGGCACGGTGCTGATCACAGTAGCCGAGAGTGACCGGGCTTGCGCTCTGGAAGCTGCGCGGCGCTTTGCCGAACTCGGCTTTGCTATCAAGGCCACCAGGGGAACGCAAGCTTACCTCGCAGAGCACGGCCTCCAGGCAGAGCCGATCCTTAAGATTTACGAGGGCCGTCCCCACATCGCCGATGCGATCAAGAACGGGGAGATCCAGCTTGTGGTTAATACTCCTATCGGAAAACGCGGCGCCGTGGATGACTCATACATCCGCAAGGCGGCGATCAGGCATAAGATCCCTTACATTACAACGACTTCGGCAGCGATTGCTGCTGCCAAAGGGATCGCAGCCAGGCGGCAGGGAGGCGGCCAGACAAAAAGCCTGCAGAGTTACCACGCGGATATCGTCTAGCCGATCGACAGGGATTAGTGGCTCGATTCCTTGTAGTTCCTTGCTATGAACTATTTGATAAGCCCTTTGACTTTTCAGCGGTTGAAGGGCTTGTTTTTTTGCCTGGACTGTTCACAATACCGGGAACTGTCTATTGTCCAGGTATAGCTCAAGATGCGTGTACTCAGCCCCGAGGAAGCGGCCCGCGCAAACTTTTGCAGAAAAATAAAGCTGAATTTCTTCTGGCAAACCGGCTTTCGTTTAAAAAAAGCTTGCATGGATTAATATATTCCATTGGTTTTTCAAAGCCACGGCAATATTTTGTACAATGTTCTTCATAATTTAAACACTCTTTGGACTTACATTGGAACAGTCCAGGACACAACCAGAGGGAATGAAAGACCTGGTATTGGCCAGTCAGCTCCTTACCCGGCTATTCGGACATAAAAATTTCCTTCCCGGGCAGGAAGAGGCCCTCAAATCCATTCTCTCGCTTAAAAACCTGCTTGTGGTGATGCCTACCGGGAGCGGTAAATCGCTCTTGTACCAGCTTCCGGCCCTGCTCGAGGAGGGTCTGACCCTGGTAGTGTCTCCGTTGATCTCTCTGATGAAAGACCAGGTTGACGAGCTGGCGCGCAAAGGGATATCTGCTACCTTCGTGAATTCAAGCCTCAGTCTCGAAGAGCAGCAGAGAAGGCTTTCGGGCTGTGTCAAGGGTCAGGTCCGGCTCCTTTACATAGCTCCTGAGCGCTGCCGCAACTCTTCCTTCCTTGGAATTCTACGCCGGATAAAGATCTCCCGGCTGGTGGTGGATGAGGCGCACTGTATCTCCGAGTGGGGCCACGATTTCCGGCCTGACTACCTGCGGCTCAAGCATTTCCGGGAACAACTGGACAGTCCCCGGGTGACCGCCCTTACCGCCACGGCCACGGCCCGGGTGCAGCAGGACATCATCAAATATCTTGGCCTGACACCCGGCCAGGTCGATGTGCATGTCCACGGTTTCGACCGGCCTAACCTGATTCTCGGTGTGGTGGAGGCTGTCGGGGAACATGAGAAGATCGACCTCCTGACAAAGTTTATCAGCCGGCATGAAGGTTCAGGCATCGTCTATACGGGCACCCGCCGGTCCGCCGAGGAACTGGCGGAGGCCATAAGATCAGTGGAACCGCGCACAGCGGTGTATCACGCGGGCCTGGAGGCAGAGGAGCGCACCGAGGCCCAGGAAACTTTTCTCAGCGGCAGGAACCGGGTGGTGATGGCCACATCTGCTTTCGGGATGGGAATCGACAAGCCCGATGTCCGCTTTGTGGTGCATTACAATTACCCCGGCTCGGTCGAGCAGTACTACCAGGAGATAGGCCGAGCTGGCCGGGACGGTCTTATTTCCCACTGCGTGCTTTTATTCTCGCCCGCAGACCGCTTCCTTCGGGAGTTTTTTATCGATCTGAACTACCCGGGCCCGGAACTGGTTTCCAGGGTCTGCGAGGTTCTGTGGAAGATCGAGAAGAACCCGGTGCTCTTGACATACAAGCAAATCGCCGCGCTGTGCGGGAAAAAGATCAAGGAGGGACATGTAGGATCGGCTGTCAGACTTCTTGACGGCACCGGATTGATCAGGGCCTTCACCGGTAAGCCGAAAGTCGCCATAACTTTCGACCGTCCAGGCCCGGAGCTTTTAACCCGGGTGAAAGGTCGTGTGCAGCGTCTCGTGCTGAATGCTCTGTCCTCCACTGTCGATCTCGAGATTTCAGGCCACTATGAGGTCAATCTCAGCCAGCTTTGCCTGGCTTGCGGACTTAATGAGGAGCAGGTGCGCCGGACCCTGACAGTCATGGACCACAGCGGCTTGATCGCTTACGAACCGGCTTTCAGAGGACGCGGCATCGAGAAGCTTCGGGACCCTCCGCCCTCTTTTGATAAAATCCCCATAGACTGGGAGCACCAGGAACTTCTCCGGAGCCGGGAGGAGGAGAAGCTGGCAGTCATGGAAAAGTATATTTCCTCCTCCGGATGCCGCCGAAAATTTATTCTGCGCTATTTTGGAGAGAAAGGCTCAATCAACTGCAACTCCTGCGATAACTGTATCAAATCCAAAACCAGCGGTCCTGGAGTATTGGCGGAAAGTTACGAGATTGCCCTGCCGGTTTTGATCTGTGTCAGTCATCTGCCCTTTCCTCTTGGTAAGAGCCGGGTGGCCCAGATTTTAACCGGTTCCCACAGTCAGAAGCTGATCAAATTCGGCCTGGAAAGGAATCCCGTATATGGGAAAGTACAGGCCAAGCAGGATTTCGTTATAAAGGTGATTAATGACCTGATCCGGGAAGGCTACCTGAGACGCAAGGGCGAAGCCAATCGCCCGGTACTCGAGCTGACCCAAGCCGGTCTGAGGGAACTTGAAAGACTTGGGAATCTGCCCCTTATAACTGACCGGGAATCAGCCAAAGAGCGGCAGGCAGAGCAGGTTTCATCGGGTGAGAAACAGGCTTCCCGCTGTGCGCAAGAATTGCAAAGCCCCAGCCGGAGGCTCGATGAATTGATTCATCAACTGCTGGTCGCCGAACCCGTAAAAGCCAGAGAAATGCTGCCTGAACTGTGCCTGTTCCATCCCCGGGAGATCGCGGAGCGGCTTGTCGCCCGTTTTGATAAGACAAAAAACAGCCGTGAGCGCAGGCGCGCAGTCTGGGCGGCTGGGGAGCTCTGCGGCCACTATGGACTCGACTTCCTGGCCCGCTGCGCCTGCTCCGGCTTATACGAGATCCGCCGCCTTGCGGCTTCAGCCCTGGGGAAGGCGGCGGGGAATGCCCGCACTGAATCAAGAACTATGGCTGAAGGGATGGAAAAAGCGCGAAATGCATTGTTCGAGCTATTGAAGGACCCCGCCACCCAGGTGCGCCAGTATGCTAAAAAGTCACTCGATCAATTCGATTCCAAAGAGTCCCAGGGTCAGTGAAATCAAATCCTCAACCTCTCTTGTAAACTCTTCCCCTCCAGGAGATTACTGCCTGCCAGGCGATCTTCCGGCAGTCGTCCGCTTTTCGCTCCTCGCATTACCTTCATAACGTGGGTTCTTTCCATTGCATGCTAAAAGCATGAGTGATCCCCCTTGCTTTCTTGCCTGGTCATTTCAGGATTAAACTTTCGACATTTTGGTCGAACCGGGCGACAATTTGGTCGATCATTCATAAATATGCTGAATATAGTATCTTAAATCAAACGCCTGGCCCCGTATCCGTAGAAAAAGAACTATCTTGTCGAGTTTTATTGAAACAAGAACGCTCCCCGTAAGCCGTTGCCATTGTCTTTAATGCATTGCAAATCATTAAGTTGTGTAATAACACGAGCGGCTGATTTCGATTTCGGCACGGCAGTTGCACTAGCAATAGGCGCCGGCCAATTATTTGAAAATATCTGTTAACAGACAAACTGCCAGCTCAAGGGAAGTGAAAGGAGAAGAGATGGACCGCGAAAAAAAACGCAAAATCAACTGGAGGGGATTCACCACTTTCGTGGTCAGCTTGTCGTTTATTGTGATGGTGGTCTCCGGGGTAATCCTGTATCTCACGCCATCGGGCAGGATAGCCCGGTGGACGGACTGGACAGTGCTTGGATTGAATAAGGACATGTGGGTATCCGTCCACATGAACAGCTGCATTCTTTTCATTGTCATTGCCCTGGTGCACCTGTATCTCAACTGGCGGGTCTTTCTGCGGTATTTCAAATCAAAGGTGGAGCAGGGCTTTTGCCTGAAGCGCGAGTTCCTGTTGGCCTGTGTTGTCTGCGGGCTGTTCGTTGCCGGATCGATCTGGTATCTATCGCCTTTCAACACGGTCTTCAACATTCGCGAGGATTTTAAATTCGCCCATGACCCGGTTTTCACCAGAGAGCAGCTACCAGGCGCAGAGGAATTGACTCTTGCCAGGCTCGCCGGGCAGATCGGCGTGAAGCCGGAGGAGATGGCCGGCGTGCTGAAAGAAAACGGATTAAAGGTCGAGAATCCGAAGGCAACGGTTTCCGAGATCGCCACGCAGAACGGCTTGCCCCCTGCCGCTGTCTACGAGGCGGTCTACTTGAAATACGGTCAATCCGGCCATCCGGTCACTCGATTCACAGGCCTGAATCCAGAAGGCCGAGGAGAGGGCCGGGGGCGGGGATTCGGAAGGATGACTCTCAGCGAATTATGCGCCCAGCAGGGTTTGAAAACCGAAACAGCGATTGCCTCGCTGCAAAACCGCGGTGTACAGGCAACGGAATTCAGTACTCTCCGCGATTTGTCCCTGGCGCTCGGCACCACGCCGAGAGAAGTGCTCCAGATTGTTCAGACCGACAAGTGAAAGCCGGTTATTATCTTGAATGAATTTCATATTCGACAGTGACACGGCATGCCCTGTCACTAGCTCTCACCTTTGAGCTTGTTCAGCTTTTCCGGCAGCCAGCGTGTTACCAGCTCATTCCAGCCGGGTCCTGTAGCATGGCCCATGTCGGGGTAGTTCTTGATTTCCTTAAATCCGCGCAGGTTGTTGAATGCGGCATATATAGTAGTGGGCGGGCAGACCTGGTCGATAAAACAACAGCTTGCTGCCACCTCATTTTTTGTATCATATAATAATTTATATACTAAGGCTTATTTTACAGTAAATACCCATTTGTTTTCCTCATCCTTGCGTACCTGGAGGTCAAAAAAGTGGACCTTGCCATCTCCTGTTTTCAGCTTGACATGATACTTTCCGTAAAAGCCCCTGAACTTAACTTCTCCTCTTTTGCCAGTGCTGGTGCTGAGCTTCGTTTTCCATTCCTCATGGATCAATTTTTTAAGTACGTCGTAAACCGGTTTCGGCGTGTAATCCTCTGTCAGCAATCCTCCGCCGGGGAGCCAGATATCCCGGTCTGACAGCCCCCACCAATTAATGGAAACCACTGCGGGGTGCCCGAAACTGAGTCTGAAAAACTGTTCCGCAAACTCCGCTTGCGTCTGGAGCGTCCACGTGCCCTTGCGCCAGCCTCCGGTTATTTCCTTGCCTCCGGATTGCGGTATAAATTCTGTTATATGGAGAGGATAACCCAGTTCCGCGAGACGGTCGAAAGTTTCCCAGACAGCTTTCGGCGGATACCATTCTTCCCTTGGCTCATGGGCCTGAATTCCCAGACCTGAAATGGGGGTATTCCGCTTTTGCAGCTCCTGCACCAGGCTGAAAAAGCGCTCCCGCGTATTTTTCTTGGTGATCGTGTAATACTCGTTGAGTATGAGGTGAGCCTGGGGATTTGCGCTGTATGCCCATTTGAATGCCTTTTCCACATAGTCGGCGATTTTTTGAATCGGTTCATCCACCCCCCAAATTTTTTCATTTTCACTGTCCCATGTTCTGACATTTACAGGCTCGTTGACTACATCCCAGATATCGATCTGACCTTTGAATCCACCGACAATATTGATGACCCTGGCCTTTAATAATTCCACTGTCAGATCCATAGGATATTGGGATAGCCAGGGCGGTTTTCCGGATGGGGTCGCCCAGACCAGAGGATGTCCTTTGGTTGTAATCCCGTTTGCCTTGCACCACTCGATTACCGGAAGGCTCTTCCGCCACTCGGGCATACCCTGTGTTTTCTCATAGGCCTCCCAGTAAAACGGGAAGACCGCGAAGTTGAACAAATCCTTGAAACGCTGCTTAAATAGCTCCGGCCTGTACGGATTCTCTTCCCAAACCAGATCAAATATTATCGCTCCCAACAGAAAATCATGACTTATTTGAGTTATTTCCACTTCCGCGTCCTGAAACGCGCTCCCCGATTCTGTTTTAAAACTAATAACAGCTTCTCCTTTCCTGTATTGTTCAATATTCTGCGCCGCTTTTTTCAACATTGCCGACTCGATATTCGCTACATCTGATTCTTGTGCGGCAATCATGGATGGCAAAAAGAAACTGCCGATTACAAAAGCTCGCGCTAGTATTACAACTTTTATATTTTGCATGACAGACCTCCGGAGAACAGAAAATTAATCTATTATTCAGAAACGAACAGACCCACGAACTCATGGCTATATAAACCGCCTGTAAGGAGATCAAGGCGGATTACTCTATTACTTCAAAACTCCCGGTGAGACGGATATCTGCGCTTGAGGCGCCGACCATGACCTCGAAAACTCCCGGTTCAACCACACGCTCCATATACCGGTTGATAAAAGACAGCTCACGATGTGTAAGGGTCAACTTGACTGTCCTCTTCTCACCCGGCTTAAGGGCTATTTTCTTGAAACCTTTGAGTTCTTTGACCGGTCTGGTCAAAGAGCTGATCACATCTGATATATAAAGTTGTATAACATCCTCGCCTTCGCGGTTGCCGATATTTTTTACATCCACACTGATATGAACTTCACCGGCGGGCCTTGTTTCCTGCGGCGTGATCCGAAGGTTGCTGTATTCAAATTTTGTATAACTGAGCCCATAGCCAAACTCGAACAGCGGCGACGCACTCATGTCCACATAACCCCTCCGCATCCCCATCAGGGCTTTTGATGGTTTATAATTATAGTAAGCCGGTAACTGCCCCACGTGGCGCGGAATCGTAATCGGCAAGCGTCCGCTTGGATTGTAATCACCAAACAGCACATCAGCCACCGCGCTGCCACCCTGTTCCCCGCAAATCCACGGTTCCAGTATTGCGGGCACATGTTCCGCGATCCAGCGGATCGAGAGCGGCCTGCCGTTTATCAGCACTACAACTGTAGGGGTCCCGGTTTCATAAACGGCCCTGACCAGGTCTTCCTGAATACCGGTCAAGTCCAGGCTGGCTGCATCCTTGTGCTCTCCATCAGTCCCTTTATTGTCCGGCGCAAATCTTTCGTTCTCTCCGACCACCACCACTGCGACATCGGCCTCCCTGGCGGCATCCCTAACTTTTGAAATCTCATTGAGATCGAATCCCAATACGTTGCATCCCTTTACATACACGACCTCGGTCTCCGGAGACACCTTGTTCTTGATCCCCTCATAAACTGTCACTATGTCTTGAAGGATCGCTGTCGAGGTATAATCCCCGAGCTGGTTTCTATCGTGATCCGCGTTCGGGCCGATTACCGCGATTTTTTTTATATTTTTATCCAGCGGCAGAAGGTTGTTCTTGTTTTTCAATAAAACTATGCCCTCGCGCGCTGCCCGGAGAGCCAGGTCCTTGTGCTCACTGGAATTGACGACCCTTGCGGCATGAGCGGGATCGACAGACGGTTTTTCAAACAGGCCCAGGAGGAACTTGAGCCTTAAAATCCGCCTGACCGACCTGTCGATTGTCTCTATGGAGACCCTCCCCTCCTCGATATTTTCAATCATCGGTCTCATATAAGCCGGCTCGTAGGTTATATCCACATCCACTCCGGCTTTGATCGCCAGCTCGCCTGCCTTTTTCTGGTCCGGGGCGAGCCGCCTGTCTACAATGGTCTTGAAACCGTCGCCCTCGCTCAGCACCAGACCCTCGAACCCCAGTTCTCCCCGGAGAATCTTTGTCAGGATTTTTTCCGAAGCATGAACAGGCATACCGTCTATTGCGGGATAAGTAGCCATGACTCCCAAAGCCCTGCGCTTCCTTACTCCGGCTTCCCAGGGCGGCAGGAAAACCTCTCTCAAACACCTTTCCGAAATCTCCATTGCGCCCTGCTCGAGTCCGCTTACGGGTTCACTCTGGCCGGGGTAATGGCAAAGCACGGCTACCACCTTGTCAGCGGCGGATATATCCCCGCCTTGAGCCCCCTCGACTATGGCTTCCGCTATGCGCGAGCACAGGTAGGGATCCTCACTGTAGCCCTCTTGATTCCTGCCCAGCCTCGGGTCCCGGTTAGGCTCGATAACCAGGGTGCATAATTCATGGATGCCGATTGCCCTGGCTTCTTTTGCTGCGCATGAGTAAATCTCGCTGACTAAATCCATATTCCATGTACTGCCGATTGCCAATCCCTCGGGGAAAATCGTCCCCCCAGCGCACATCAAACCGTGCGTGCCTTCCTCAATCTGAAGGAGCGGTATTTTCAAACGGGTTTTCTGGAGCGCTATTCTCTGGAGTTCATTAAAAAATTCGGCCTGCTGAGCGGGACCTTTGAGCAAGATTGTATTTGCCAGGGTAAAAAAGCCCCCGGCCGGCCCGATCCCTTTTTCGTACCTCCCCTCGGCAAATTTCCTGCATCCCTCGAACTTGGCGGGTATATCCTCACCGAGTTCCCTTACATAGACACAGGGCATGTTCATCTGGCCGATTTTCTCCTCCAAAGTCATCCTGGCGAGCAGATCCTCGACCCGCTTCTCTATCTTTTGGAGTGGGTTCAGATAGACCGGATTGTTTGTTTCAGACTGCCCAAAGACCGGATTGAAGATGGCAAGATTAAGAACAACAGCCGGGATCACATTCAGGAAATATTTTTTGTGTGACATTTCCTCGTGCCCTTTTTGTTTGGTGAAAAGCAAAAATTAATTTAACTTTTTATTGTCAAATTCTGAATATTCAAAATAATATATCGAACTTATTGCCAATTATATTATAAAGTACGGTCTTAGTGGATACAAGCAAACCAGGGTCACGATAGATTCAATATCTATAACCATTTTCAGGCTTTGCCGGTATCGGCCGCAGCCTGCCGAGAAGCTCGTTCAAAGCTACAATCGCTTCAATGGTCAAATGCTCTCCTGTGCCTTCCGCTGTGTATGTAGCGTAATCGTTCGCTCCATAACCGCCTTTTTCGGCTGCGGATATGGTTGGAAAATACCCAAAGGCTCCATTCGTGTACCCGGAAACAAACAGAAAATCGACTGGAGATTGCTGGCGAATATCCTGCTGAAATTTGACAAAAAACTCCCCGGGCAGACCGACAAAGCCGATTTCCGGGGTGATCAAAACCACACTTAGCGGGATTTTAAAATTTTTTCCCTTATCGGTTAGTCTCTTGATTCTTTCTGGCACATTTTCATCCCCTTCAGTTGAGCTCAATTTCTCCGTATCCCATCTGATCGTGGTTTCCAGGTCCTTTATTTTATATAATACTGAAAATTCACCTGTATATGGTCTGGTTTCGATAGTTCCAGCGACCCGCATAACTTCGTTTGCCAGTTCTCCTCCGGCCTCCTCCAATCTAGATACCGGGTTATCCACTGAATGCGCATAGTAAGGGTTCATGTCCCCGGGCGCTCCCTGAAAGAAAATGCACACCGGGCCGCCCTTGATGCCTTTCTGCACTTCCCGGCAAAGTACACCCGGGAAATCGGCGGAATACACGAGATTAGTCTCCGGTCTTCTGTGAATTACCGGATGGCAGGCATAATTGACCAGCACAGCGATAGTATTGCCCGAAAGATCATCTATCTTTATCACACCGACAGTCTGGTCGACCGGCCCCATGGG
>Ga0307380_10003251_pt1 | contig 22563 bp, 21 predicted proteins | sample UN3MG_FD_202239 | JGI IMG/M metagenome (GOLD analysis project Ga0307380, IMG submission 202239) | Soil microbial communities from Risofladan, Vaasa, Finland - UN-3 | ecosystem: Environmental > Terrestrial > Soil > Coastal area > Acid sulfate soil | place: Finland: Risofladan, Vaasa | collected... | reverse complement strand
TTGACGATGGTCTGGTAGTACCCTTTCAGTCCGATGAGCTTGTGGGGCTCGAAGATGTTGGCCCGGACGTCCGTCAGACTGAGGTATCCTGAGGAAAGGAGCGGAAAGGCGAGAAACACGACAACGAAGAACAGCGTGGGAAGCAGGAAGAGGAAGAGGTTCCTCCTCTCCCTGAACCTTCGTCTGGCCCGCATCCGATGCTTCTGGGCGGCGAGCGCCTCATCCATGGCGGAGCCGGTCCTTTCCTGACAGAATCTCCCGTGGGCGGTCCTGCCTTTCGCGACGGAAACGCGTCCTTCCCGCGAGAGGAACATCATAGCACAGGTTTGCCACAAGGTGGGCCGGTTTCCGCCGGCGCCACCCTGCCGCAGTTTCGTTGAGGCGGTACTCTACGGCACTCTACTTCGCCCGGACATCGGTGAAATCGAGGTTCGCCGACTCGGCCTTTATCTTCCCCAGCGCTTCATCCACGCTGATCCGGCCGTTCGCCGCATCGGGGAGGTACTTCTTGATGATGTCCGCGTAGGTCTGCAGGTCCTTGAACAGCGGGATGGACTTGGAGTTGTCCGCCACCTTCAGGATCATGGGCATGTACTCGCCGTACCTCTGGATGCCGCTGCCGTAGGCCTCCTTGAAGGTCGGCAATTTGCCCCAGTTGTTGAACTGCCACTGCTGGAAGTCCTTGGAAAACACCTCTTCCCGGATGAACGCCTTGGCGAGATCTTTGGCTTTGCTCGCCTTGGGTATCCAGACCGAGTGGGTCCAGATGATGCTTCCGTTCTTGTCGGAACCCGGCCAGCCCACGTAGCCGATGGCGTCTTCCGGCGCTCCGGCGCTCAGCACCAGCTCCATGGTATGCCCCTGAGCGGCGAAGAAGGAACCGGCCTTTCCGGTCTTCCAGGCCTCGTAACCCGCCGTGTCGGTAGCCGTCCAGTTGCCGAGCTTTTCCTTGGCCATCTGCTGGATCATGCCGAGCCATTTTCTGGCCGCCGAGCTGGTCACGTCGAAGCCTTTTCCGCTCGCATCCATGAAGGTCCCGGTCATCGCCAGAATCGGTGCGCAGTAGTTGTACTGCATGAACTCCTTGTCCCAGATCTGCACGTGGGCGCCCTGCTCGGCGAAGGGCTTCATCTTGCGAAACCAGTCGAAGTAAGCCGGCTCGTCCCAACCGGGCATGGGCACCGGTCCATCCTTCCACAAGCCCGCCTGCTTCATGATCGCGGTGTTGATGCCCACGATGGCTACTTCCCCGAGGAAGGGGATCATCGGGTAGAAGGCGCCGCTGCCGTCCGGTTTCTTGTAGTACCCTTCACTCAAGAAACCACCCACGATCTTGTCTTTGGCCATGCTGCCGGTCAGCATGTCGTCGAGAGGCTCCAGCCAGCCATCCACGATCAGCGGAGCCAGCATGGTGCCGGTACCGCTCACGAACAGATCGAAAGAGGTCTTTCCGGCCTGCCACTCCGGGATGTAGGTGGGGCCGCCCCACTTGTCCACCGTGATGATCTCAACCTTCACATCAGCGTGGGCCTTCTGGAAGGCTTCGGCGGCGGAAAGGACGGCCGTCTTTTTCTGGATCCACGGCGGCGCGGCCACCAGCAGCGATTTCGGTCCTCCGGCTTCTTTCTGGCCCGTGGCAAACGTGAGTCCCGCCGCCAGGAAGACTAGGAAGACAATGAGAAGCTTTTTCATACATTCCTCCTTGCTTTTTTCTCCGCCGCCCACAACGAAGACATGCCGATCCGTGCTCGTTTTAGAGGGGGAGAGAGCTTTCTGTCAGAGCTGCAAGAACCGTACCATCGCGAGGAATCACTCAGCAGCTGAAGTCCTGCCGACGCGGCGGCCGGGGGATCCGGTAAGTATATGTTCGGTAAGGAATAAACCGGGGGGCATTCAGGTTGATTAAAGAATCCCCGCCTCGCGGTTCGGCGACCGGCGGCGTAGGACCCACAGGCGGGCAAATCTTGCCTAGCGTTCCGGCAAATCTTGCCCCATCATTCGACCGCTCGGATACGTTCGACCAACGGGAGAAGGCCCGCCGCGTGCTTGGCATACACCGGCTCCATGGCCTGGATAAACGGCCCCTTGTCCACGTCCACGATGATCTCGCAGCCGGCCGACCTGGCTTTGCGAATCGACTCCTCCACCATCGCTTTCCAGAGGGCCCGCTGGTAAGGAACCGATTCCCGGGCGGCCTTCAGTATCAGTTCATGATCCTCTGCGGTAATCCTGTCCCAGGAGAGCTTGCTGAACAGAATGATCTCGGGAACCAGCGAATGCTCGTTCTGGCTGTAGAAGCGGGCCGTTTCGAAATGACCCTTGGTCACCCAGGAGGGATAGTTGTTTTCCGCGCCGTCGATAATCCCGGTTTGCAGCGCCGTGTACACCTCCTCGAAGCTCATCGGAATGGGCACCGCGCCCAAGGCTCGGATCATGTCCATCATGATTTCCGCCTTCTGCACCCGGATGCGCAGGCCTTTTAGGTCCGCCGGGGAGCGGACCGGCCGGATCGAGTTGTAGATGCTTCGCTGCCCCGAATCATAAAAAGCCAGTCCCACCAGCTCTTTTTCTTCCAGCGTTTTTAGCAGATCCAAACCGATCTCCCCATCCACCACCCGATGCATGTGATCGGCGTCCCGGAAGATGTAGGGCAGCGCGAGCGCCTTGAGCTCCGGCACGATCTGGGTTATCGGATTGATGTTCACCCGGTTGATGTCGATTACCCCCTGCCGCGTCAGCTCGATGGTTTCCCGTTCGGAGCCAAGCTGGGCAAGCGGATACACCACCACCGTGATCCGCCCGCCGGTCCACTCTTCAAGCAGCCTACCCATCCGTACCAGGCCCTGGGTGGTGGGGTAGCTCAATTCGTGGTCATCCGCTGCCCGGAGAACGATGTGCTCCCTTTCCCGGGTTCCCGCCGCCGGCAGCAGCACGACGTTGAGCAGGATGACGGCAATTGCCGTGAGTCTGTTCACCATAGGCTCGTTCTCACAACGGGAAGAGGATCCGAACTCGGCCGTGCCCGTCGGATGTATTCTTCAGATCGATCGTGGCGCCGTGGGCGGAGAGAATCCGATAGGCGATGGACAGGCCGAGGCCCGTCCCGTCTCGCTTGGTAGTGAAATACGGGTCGAAAAGCCGGCCTACCGTCTTCTCCTCGAATCCCGGCCCGCTGTCCGTTATGCTCACCAGCACTCCTTTTTGCGGATCGTGTTGCTGCTCTATGACGACGTTGCGGCCGTCCCGCCCCTCCGGATCGGCGCCGTGGACCGCCTCGAAGGCATTGTCGAGCAGACTGGAAAACGCCTCTTCCAACTTCAGAATATCCATATAAAAGGGGGGAATCTCGTTGTTGACTCGGCAGACCAGGGCGACTCCGAGCTCCTCGCCGATCAACCGGTACTTCTGGGAAATCTTCTCGCACAGCTCCGGGAGACTGTATTTCTGCAGATTGAGCATGTCCGGCCGTGCGAAATTGAGTATCTCCTTCAAAAAGAGGTCGGCGTTCTCCACCTCCTGCAGGATGAGCTCGGCGTGTTTGTCGCTGAAAACCCTCTTCGCTGTCATGCTCTGGGCGGCGAGGTGGATCAGGTGCAGAGGTCTGCGCATTTCGTGCGCCATGCGGGCGGCGATATGTCCGAGAAAGATGAACCGGTCGTCGGTGCGAATCTGAATCATGCGGTCGATCAGACGGTTGAAGCTGTCCGCCAGGGTTTTCATTTCATCGTCAGTCTCGATCTTTACGTGCTGCCGGAAGTCTCCAGCCATTATCCTTTCCACCCCTTCGGTCAGTCTGAGAATCGGACGGACGATGCGGGAGGTGGTGGTGTAGGAAACGACGAGGAGCACCGCCACGATCCCGAAAAAGAAGAGCACCACCAAGCTGTTGATGCGCCTGATCGGGGCGAGCAATACACTGCGGGGCTGGAAGGTCACGAACTTCCAAGTGGTTTTCAGCACGTTGACGAACACCATCTGATCATCGTCGCGAGTGCTTTGAGTGAACTCCCGGCCGTAGACCTTCCGCTCCGTTTCTCCGGCCAGCAAGTGGTTAGAGTGGGCGATGATGCGGCCGGACTGATCGATCAGCATGTAGGAGTCGAACTCCGAAAAGGTGAAGAAGCCGATCATCCTGTCGATTACCGAGTACGGAATCACTCCGGCGAGGATTCCCTGAATTACCCCTCCTTTGTGGATCGGGACGGCCACGATCACCGCCTCGGCGAACCGAGGCTCTCCCGCCACCGGTCCCATGAAGAAGTAGCGGGGGATATCGTTGGAAAAACTCTGCAGGAAAGCCGTGTTCCGGAGGATTCCCCGCTGACCCCCGGAGGCCCAGTAGGCTCCCGACAGGTCGATGAAGCAGATCTCCCGGTAGACGAAAGCCAGGTGTGCGCGCCACTGCCCCAGGTACCGTCGCATCGACTCCAGATCACCGGACTGGACAGTCGGAGTGCGAGACAGTTGAATGATCTCCGAAATACGGGCGATGAGCCAATCGTTAACCGCCCGGGAGACGTTCTGCACCTCGTTGCTCTTCTGGGTGACGGCTTGCCCTTCGTAGTACCTGTTCACGTACAGGGATCCGGCCACCACCACGGCGGCGTAGACAAGCACAATCGGTATGAAAGAGTTGAGGAAGAATCTAGTCCGCAGTCTCTTCATTGTGCAGCTTGTAGCGCAGTCCTCGCACGGACACGCCCAGGCGCGCGGCTGTGGCGGTCCTGTTACCTCCGAGGCTGTCGAGCACCCAACGGATGTAGCGGTTCTCCAACTCCCTGAGCGGCACGATCCCGATCGTCGAGAAATCACAGAACTCCCCGTTGTCGGTATCAAGGTGCAGGACGTCAAGGCCGATCTCCTTTCCCCGGCCGGTGATAACCGCCCGCTCTATGCAGTTTCGCAGCTCGCGGATGTTTCCGGGCCAGGCATAGGCCAAAAGTCTTTTCTCCGCCTCGGCGCTGAGGCCGGATAGCTTGCGGTTGTACTCCTGATCCAACTTCCGAAGGAACCACAGCGACAGGGCGATGATGTCTTCCTTGCGATCGCGCAGCGGAGGCAGGGTGATCGGCAACACGTTGATGCGATAGTACAGATCCTCCCGGAAATCCCCTTCCCGAACCAGGTGTTTCAGATCCTTATTCGTCGCCGCGATGATGCGGACATTCAGGAGGATCCGTCGGGTGGATCCAAGCGGCGTAATCTCGGGTTGCTGCAGGAAACGCAGCAGGGCCACCTGAGCCTTGGCCGGAAGCTCGTTGATCTCATCCATGAACAGCGTTCCGCCGTCGGCAACTTCCAATTTGCCTTTGGTGCGGGTCTTCGCATCGGTAAACGCCCCCCGCTCATAGCCGAACAGTTCGCTCTCGATCAGGCTTTCCGGGATGGCGCCGCAGTTGATGGGCACGAAGGAGCCGGCCGAGCGGGGGCTCTTCGCGTGGATGTAGCGGGCGATCACTTCCTTACCCGTTCCCGATTCCCCCTGTAGGAGGATCGTGGATTGTACGCTTTTCACCGCTTCAATGGTTTCGAACACCCGGGCCATCTCAGCGTTTTCCGTGCCGTAGAGAAACTCATCCCGTTTCTCAAGCTCATGGCGGAGGAAGGTGTTTTGCGCCTTCAACTGCGAGTGGCTGATCGCTTTCTCGAGGGCCAGGGCCAGCTCCTCTACCTGGACCGGCTTGGAAATATAGTCGAACGCACCTCTCTTGAGGGCCTGAACGGCCGTCTGAATCGTGCCGTACGCGGTGAGCATGATCACCGGTAACTCGGGAAAACTGTCAACGGTGTATTGGAGAAGATCCATTCCCGATTTCTCGGGCATTTTCAGGTCGGTTACCACCGCGTGGTAGTGTCGAGTCCTTAGCTTCTCCACGGCCAGATCGACCCGGGACGAGGTATCCACTTCGTAATCCTTCTCCGAGAGGACCTCCCCCATGAGCTCGAGGGCCGTGGTGTCGTCGTCCACCAGGAGAATTCTCGGTTTGAAGCTCATCACCGCTCATTATAGATTGATCGATCGGAAAGGGGAACCCGCACGCCGATCAGCCGAACCCCTTCAGGTCTACTTCTCCACCGGCTTGTACTACACTCCACCTGCATGAAAACCGAGCTACCGTAAACACTGACCAGTGTCGGATTCATCGGCGGGGGAAACATAGGTTTCGCCCTGGCCAGACCGGTCTCCGCCCGTTTCCCCGAGCTCGCAATCCACGTCTGCGACCCGAAGCCGCAGCGGACCGCCCTCTTCCGCCGGGAGCTGGACGAAGGGATAGGGCAGAAGTGGTGCCCGAACGTGGACCGGGCATGCCGATGGCCTAATAAATTTTTGTGGCACCTGTAGGCGACCACACGTTGATAGGTTTGGCCAGGCCACATAGGCTGCGCGCCCCGCTGCCTTCGTACTAATAAATTAGCACACAGACATGATGCCTGAATGGTGGAATGGAAAATAGGCTGGCCGCCCGCCTTTAACCATCAAGGTACCGTTCCTTTTTCTCCCAGTAGAATATAGGAGGAAGGAATGGTTAAACGCCTATATAGAAACGCTTGGTCCTGAAGATGCGGTGCTCATGAAGACCGGGACGTCCAGTGTTTCATCATCGATCCCTACAGGTTCAAGATCATCAAGGATTCTGAGGAATAAGACGGACAAGCGGGATTCGAAGAATATGGCGAAAGCGCTGCGGGTGTCTTCGGTCACCGGGGAGTTCGGACTTCCGCTGGTGTATAAGCCCTCCGCTTTGGTCCGAGAGCTTCGGAAGCTGTATGCCCAATATCAGGTGCTGAACAAACGGATCCGGGTGTACAAGAATACAGTCCAGGCTGTACTGGCAGACAACGGGATCGTACTTCCAAGGGTAGAGAAGAATCATCTTCTTTCTGAGAAGTATGGGAAGCAGATGCTCGAAGAGCTTGATGTCTCGGAGGCCAAATGAACGCATACCTTGGGTTGGTGCCAAGGTTGAGGGCAAGTGGCGATAAGAGTTGGTCAGGACACATCAACAGAGCGTCCAGGTTACCGATGCATGGCTGCACTTCAGGAACTACTACGATGAGATGGAAACCGCAGAGGTGCGGGCAGATCCAGGATTGCTCTCATCCGGAAGCTCTGCGGAATCATGAGGAGGATGCTGCATGACGGGAAACCGTTCGACGAAACCGTACTGGGGAGGCGATTCTCCGATTTTCTCCACAACACGCGGATATCTTGCATCCTCATCTCTTCGATCGTGAATGTCCAGCATTTCCACCGTGTGGATCAAATCGTTGCCAGTGGGATCCCCGGCGTATTCGCTTCGCATGTCGCATGTCGCCTGCCTCGTTGCTTTCTGTCTCTGTTGCCTGTCCAACACTACATACATGCTATATTTCTCGTACCAGCCCTTCGGTCTAATGTCCCATCTGCACGAATTCCGCCGGCTTTCACTTGTGCGGTGCGTGGAGATGCTGCTCAAGTGCTCCGATCGCCTCTATGGCTGCCGAATCCGGGACGTTGCCAGCCCACCTTCGGTACGCCTCCCGCACACCTTGACAAAAAACCACGGTTTGGGCATATTTTCACCGGCTTTCAAACCGCGGAAACATTCCACGTGGTGAGTGTAGCTCAGGTGGTTAGAGCGCCAGTCTGTGGAACTGGAAGTCGTGGGTTCAAGCCCCATCACTCACCCGTCAGATATTTGCGCCCGTAGCTCAGCTGGATAGAGCGCCGGACTTCGAATCCGTAGGTCGCAGGTTCGAGTCCTGCCGGGCGCGATGACAACAATTTTGGGCCGTTAGCTCAGCTGGTAGAGCAGCAGACTCTTAATCTGCGGGTCAGAGGTTCGATCCCTCTACGGCTCAATATTGACAACACCCTCCTTTTTTGAGTATAGTACGCGAGAGTGGTGGAATTGGCAGACACGCCAGACTTAGGATCTGGTGCCCATTTGGGTATAAGGGTTCAAATCCCTTCTCTCGCAAAGGTTCATTAGAGCTGGCGTGGCCAACTCCGGGGTGGGAAGCCGGTGTAACAGGCGGGAATAGCTCAGTGGTAGAGCTTCACCTTGCCAAGGTGGATGTCGCGGGTTCAAATCCCGTTTCCCGCTCTTAATACTTGCCAGGCGACCTGGAGCTCAAATCCGGGTCGCCTTTTGTTTATACATCAACCGGAAGGCTCAGGCCGGATGAGGGCAAAAACAACGCGTTACCAGGTGAGATCAGTCCCATAGACCCCGCGGGTCTGAAAAGAGGAGAGGGAGAGTTCCGTGATCAAAAGAAAAAAGATAGAAGAGCTGGACAACTCGAGTGTCAAGCTCACCATCAGCGTAAAGAAGGATTTTATTCAGAAACGGTACGACGAGCTGGTGGCGGAGTACTGTAAAACTGTCCGTATCGATGGGTTTCGCAAGGGAAAAGTCCCGGCGAATGTACTGCTGCGCAAATTCGGCGATGCCATCCTGGGTGAAACGACCGAACGGGTTATACGCAGCAGCCTCGACAAGGTTTTTGAAAAGATCGAGCAGAAACCGATTGCAACCTCGACGCCCGAAATGGATACGAAAAAAGATCTCGAGTTGGGCAAGGACTACACCTACTCGGTGACCTTCGACACCTACCCGAGGATCGAACTTCCCGAGTACAAACGTCAGAGTTTCGAAGAGCTTCAGGTAAAGATAAGCGATGAAGACATGGACCGGGAACTCAAGGCGCTTCAGGAACAGAACTCCATCGTAATCGATAAAAAGGACGATACGGTTCTGACGGGGGATATTGTCAATATCGATTATGCCGAGCTCGACGAAAAGGATGAAGAGATAGCGGCTTCAAAGCGCGAAGGATTCGTCTTCGAAGTGGGAAGCGGCTATAACCTCTACAAGATCGACGCCGAGCTGGTGGGAATGAAAACCGGCGAGGAGAAGATAGTCGCTAAGGATTTCGGGGAGGATTTCGAGTTCAAGGAACTGGCCGGAAGGTCTGTAAAGCTCAAGATTCAACTGATCGCAGTCAAGGAGAAGCAGCTTCCGGAAATCAACGACGAGCTGGCTCAGGATATCAGTGACAAGTACGAAAACCTGGAAGATTTGAAAAAGGATACCTTCGAAAAGCTCGAGGAGCACGCCAAGCAGAAGATCCGGGAGCACAACATCTCCCAGATCCTCGAGAAAATAGCCGATCAGACCACGATTGCCCTTCCAAAATCCATGGTGGAAAGCGAGCTTCAGGATCAGTGGCTTCGCTTCATCTCCCGCCTTGGGGGGGAAGAAAAGCCGGTCCTGCAGCAGTTGGAAGCCGAGGGCAGAAACAAAGAGCAGATTCTCGATGAATGGCGCGCCGGGGCAGAGAAAAAGCTCAAGCTGCAGCTGGTTGTGAACGAAATGGTTAAACAGGAGGGTATTGAGCTCGAGGATAAGGATATCGAGGAACGGATCCGGAAAGAAGCGAACGCTCAAAACATCAGCTTCGAGGAAGCCAAGGAAACGATGAGCCGCAACAACTACCTGGAGTTCCTCAAGCACGACCTGAAGAATGAGAAGCTCTACGATATACTTCTAGACGGCGGGACCCGGGGAAAGGGCAAAAGGGTGAAATTTCTGGACTTGGTACAGGGAAACTATTAAATTACTGAATATGATCGAGAAAGCAAGCAACCTCGTACCTATAGTTATCGAACAAACCGGAAGGGGCGAACGCTCTTATGATATATTTTCCCGGCTCCTCAAAGACCGGATCGTGTTCATCGACGGTGAAATCGTCGATCTGAACGCCGATCTGATAGTAGCTCAGCTGCTGTTTCTGGAGTCCCAAGACCCGGAGAAAGACATCCACCTGTACATCAACTCTCCCGGTGGGACCGTAACGGCCGGACTGGCCATCTATGATACGATCCAGTATATCAAACCGGATGTACAGACCATCTGCCTCGGCCAGGCCGCCTCCTTGGGGGCGCTGCTTCTTACCTGCGGGACCCTGGGAAAACGCTTCGTACTGCCCTCCTCCCGTATCCTGATCCACCAACCATGGGGAGGGGTTGCAGGCCAGGCTGCGGACATCGGGATTCAGGCCCGAGAAATCGTGCGCATCAAAAGGCTCATCATCCAGTATTTTGCCCGCCATACCGAGAAGAGCGAAGACGTGATTGCTCAAGACCTGGAAAGGGATTACTATATGTCTGCCGACGAAGCGGTTGAGTACAAGTTGGTGGATAAGATTCTGGAACGGCCGGAGAACAATGAGCAAACTAGCAAAAAATGAAGGCCTTAAAGTCTGCTCCTTCTGCGGCAAGAGCGCAGACACGGCACGCCGGCTGATCGCCGGACCCGGGGTGTACATCTGCGACGAATGCGTCGTTGTCTGCAAGAAGATCCTAGATGAGGAGGACGAGCTTCTCGCTGCAGAGTTTAAAGAGGATATTCCCACTCCCAAAGAGATCAAGGAGTACCTCGATCTGTACGTGATCGGTCAGGAGCAGGCCAAGAAAGTCCTCTCCGTAGCGGTATACAATCACTACAAACGAATCGCCATGGGGCACAAGCTGGATCCGGATGTGGAGATGGAGAAGTCGAATATCCTGATGATCGGCCCCACCGGTACGGGGAAGACCCTCCTGGCTCGTACCCTGGCCAGCAAGTTGAAAGTTCCCTTCTCCATCGCCGACGCAACTACTCTTACGGAGGCGGGATACGTCGGTGAGGACGTAGAAAACATCCTGCTCAAACTCATCCAGAATGCCGGCAACAACATCGCCGCAGCGGAGAAAGGGATCGTCTACATCGACGAGATCGACAAGATCTCCAGAAAGATGGAAAACGTCTCTATCACGAGAGATGTGTCGGGAGAGGGTGTGCAGCAGGCACTGTTGAAGATCATCGAAGGCACGGTAGCTTCGGTTCCTCCCCAGGGCGGGCGCAAGCACCCCAACCAGGAGATGCTGAAGATCGATACGAAGAATATCCTGTTCATCTGCGGCGGCGCCTTCGTCGGGCTGGACAATATCGTCGACTCCCGAGTATCGAAACATCCGATGGGCTTCGGCGCTGATGTCAAAGCCACCCACGAGCGCGACTTAGTCGAGTTGTACTCCCACCTCCATCCGGACGACCTGATACGCTTCGGCCTGATCCCCGAGTTCGTGGGCCGGATGCCCATCAATGTAACCCTGGAAGAGCTGAGCCTCGATGTGCTCATACGCATCATCACCGAACCCCGCAATGCGATCGTCAAGCAGTACCAGGCTTCGATGAAGCTGGACGATGTTGACCTTGTCTTCGAGGATGAAGCCATCGAAGCCATCGCGAAAAAAGCCAGCAATATCAAAACCGGCGCCCGGGGCTTGAGAGCCATCGTGGAGAAGGTGATGGTAGGCATCATGTATGACATCCCCTCTATCAAGGGAAAGAAACGCGTCGTTGTGACTCCGGAAGTTGTCGAAAAATCTATAGATCCTGAAATCACGCTGGTAGACGAAAAGAAAACTGCATGAAGATCTTTCCCTCAAGGACTGAGCTCTGCCTCGTACCTTTGCGGGATATGGTCATCTTCCCCAACATGGTGGTTCCCTTCTTCGTCGGCCGGAAGAAATCTATCCGTGCGGTTCAAGAGGCCATGGGAAAGGGAAAGGTCCTCTTCCTCGCTACCCAGAAGCAGAACAAGGACGAGGAGCCGAACCAGGAAGATATCTATCCGACAGGAACGGTGGCCCGTATCCTACAGATGCTCAAGCTTCCCGACGGCACGATTCGTCTCCTGGTCGAGGGAAACGAGCGGGCGAACATCGTCCGTTACCTGGAGTCTCAAGCCTACTTCAAGGTTCAAGTCCGGGCCATAGAGGAAAGCCCGGCCTTGGATGCCGGCGTTGACGCCTTGATGCGTACCGTGATCAAGGAGTTTAACCACTACAGTGCCCTGTACAAGAAAATTCCGAAGGAGATCCTGGCGGGAATCGACAAGGTGGAAACCCCGCACAAGCTGGTCAATATGATCAGCTCCAACATCCCGATAAAGGTAGAGAAAAAGATAGAGCTTCTCTCCCAGGTCGATATTCGACAGCGCCTGGAGAACCTGGTCACAACCCTGATCATGGAGACCCAGGTACTGGAGATCGAACAGAAGATCACCTCGAAGGTGCGGAAAAAACTGGAAAAGACCCAAAAGGAGTATTTTCTTCAGGAACAACTCAAGGAAATTCACAAAGAACTGGGCTCGGACAACGAGGACCCCACCGGCGCCAAAGAGCTCGAGATCAAGCTGAAAGACAAGGATTTACCGGAGGAGATATTTCAGAAGTGCGAGAAAGAGCTGAAACGCCTGGCCAGGATGCAGCCGATTTCCCCCGAATCGGCGGTGCTGCGAACCTACCTGGAGTGGATCGTCGATCTTCCCTGGAACGAGAGCACTAAGGAGATCCGGGACATCGAATACGCCCGCAAAATTCTCGACGAGGATCACTACGATCTGAAAAAGGTGAAAGAGAGAGTCCTGGATTTCATAGCCGTACGCCTTTTAAATCGGGACCGGGTCAAGGGTCCCATTCTCTGCTTCGTCGGCCCGCCGGGAACAGGCAAAACCTCTTTGGGCAAATCCGTAGCCCGGGCTCTGGGGCGGAACTTTGTGCGCATCTCCCTCGGAGGCGTGAAGGATGAAGCGGAGATCCGGGGCCACCGCAAGACCTACGTGGGCGCTCTTCCGGGGAAAATTCTCCAGTCGATGCGGAAAGCAGGAAGCCGAAATCCCGTGTTTCTTCTAGACGAGGTGGACAAGATGAGCTCGGATTTTCGAGGTGACCCGGCCTCCGGCCTGCTGGAGGTGCTCGATCCGGAACAGAACTCGACCTTCATGGATCACTACCTGGAAGTACAGTACGACCTATCGCATGTGATGTTCATCACTACGGCCAACTCGGTCCACAACATCCCCTACCCTTTGCAGGACCGCATGGAGATCATCCGCATCCCCGGCTACAGCGAATTCGAAAAGCTAAAGATAGCTCAAGCTTTTCTCATTCCCAAGCAGATCAAGCAAAACGGTCTGGAATGGGCAAAGATCAACTTCCGGGAACCGGCGATCCTCAAGATTATCCGCAGCTACACCATGGAATCCGGTGTCCGCAGCCTGGAGCGACAGATCGCCACGATCCTTCGCAAGATCGCCCGCAAAGCGGTGAAGAAAGGGGTGCTGCTCGAGGAAGAACCGGGGGAGGGATCCCAAGAGGGGGACTCCCAGCGGGCAAAAAACAGCTTTTCCACAACCGTTACCCCCAAACGCGTGGTGGGGTATCTGGGAAACGAATCCTACCAGGAGAAGATACTCGACCCCAAGGAAAAACCGGGATTGGTCTACGGGCTGGCCTGGACCGAGTTGGGAGGCAGGCTCCTGCCTGTGGAAGTCGCCCTGCTGGAGGGCAAGGGCGAGCTTATCCTAACGGGAAGTCTCGGAGAGGTAATGAAGGAGAGTGCCCAGACTTCCCTCTCCTTCTTGCGGGCCAACGCCGATATCCTTGGTATCAAACCGGGTTTCAACAAGAATCGGGATATCCACGTTCACGTACCGGAAGGTTCCATCCCCAAGGACGGACCCTCCGCAGGAATTACCATCACCACAGCCATGCTCTCCGTCCTCCGGGAAACGGCGGTTCAGAAGGGCTTCGCCATGACCGGTGAGATCACGTTGACCGGCAGACTACTTCCCATAGGCGGGATCAAGGAGAAGGTACTTGCGGCTCACCGCAACCGCATGACCGACGTGCTGATGCCGGAGATGAACCGAAAAGACATGGAGGATCTGCCCAGAGAAGTCCGCAGCTCTATAAAGTTCCACTTCGCCGAAACGATCCTCGACGCCCTGCTCATCCTTTTTCCCGAGAGGAAGAGCAAACCTTTCAAGTCTTCCGCCAGAGCTGCTTCGTAAGCGAAGACAGCGAAGATCACTGACCAAGGATACCGATGCTGAGCGCCGGAATCCCCGTTAAAAAAAGCCGGGAATGATCGTCATGGCAGGTTCGCAGGGGTGCCTTCCGGACGTCTAGGCCTCTCGCTTCAGCTCATCGGCGATAGCCTTAGCCCAGGAAGTGACGGCATCCCAGTCTCGTGAGTCGCCGAGCGGTGCGTTTACTTTGTTGATCATCCATTTTTCGACTCCGCTAAGTTTTGCTGTATCCACAGCACCGTTTAAAACAGTGACCCCCCGAGGCGGAATGCGGTCGGCGACAGATTGGAGCGCCTTGGGGAAGCGCCAGCCATTCGTCAATTTTACCGGATCTCCCTTTCCCGTGGGCCCGCTGGAAAACAACCACACCAATCGCTCGGCCAGGACTTTCTCGTTGGCCTTCAAAAACCTCGCCGCTTCCTTGCGCCAGCGGCCTATGTACACCGCGCTGCCTAATACAACCGCACTGTAGGAGTTCAGGTCGCTAACCCGACTCACAGGCAACACGTCGGTTGGAAAACCTGCTTGAACAAGCACTTCTCCAATTTTATCGGCAATCTTCGCCGTCGCACCGTACTTGGTGGCGTAGGCCACCAGAACTTTTTTGCCCATTTCATCCTCCATTTTGCGTGGCAAGCGGTTGTAGCCGCCGCTTATCGCGAAGCTGAGCAGCATCTATGGCGTTTATTTAGCAGTGTGCTCCAAGTAGTCACACGAGCTTTCGCTTTCATTTGGATGCACCTCCATCACAAATCTGGTTCTACCTATCTGAGTGCTGAGTGCTAAGTAGGAAAAAGGCTATATTCCCGCCACTTACTGCCGTCTGTTCTTCAACGTTCAAACAAGAATGCATAACCAATCCCCGCAATCCACTCGCATCATTTCGAGAATGAACGATGATCTATCTTCGTATGGGATTTCGTGCAATGTATAGGCCGACAGAACCAGGTCAAAGAATTTATCCTTGAATGGCAATTGTGCCGCACTACATAAACGTAAATCTGCATGATCGCCCAGTCTCCGCCGCGCTACCCGCAGCATTGCCGGCGATACGTCAACACCATACACATCCAGACCCGTACCGGTTCCGTACCCGATATCCAGTACCTTGATCCCTGGGATCGGGGGCGCAAGTCTCTGTCGTTCCCGCTTCAAGGCAACATTGAGCGATCCAATTACAAGATCATATATTGCCGCGGAATTCCTGGACGGATCCTTGCGCATTTTCACCGCCAATCCTGCTCTGCTGACTCGAATGCGTTTGCAGCTCCAGGCCGAAGCGTCCTCATGATGGGGTGGTGTGACTAAAGGATGAACTTGCCTTCCTTATAGATCAGTTTCCCATCGACAGATATTGTTCCTCCATCCCGCATGTCGCACAAGAAGTCCCAGTGGATACCACTTTCGTTCGCTCCCCCCGTTTCAGGGAAGCCGGTTCCTAGGGCAAGGTGGACGGTTCCACCGATCTTCTCGTCGAAGAGCATGTTCTTGGTGAAGACCGAGATCTGGTAATTCGTGCCGACGCCGAACTCGCCGACTCGCCTCGCTCCTTCGTCTGTATCGAGCATTGCCATTAAATGATCTTGGTGTTTTTCGGCCTCCGCCCCAATCACTCGCCCCCCCTCGAGGCGGAGGCGAACTCTGCCGACATCCACGCCTTTGTAGATCGACGGAAAGGAGGATTCCATCCATCCGTTAACGGAGTCTTCCACGGGGCAGGTGAAGATCTCGCCATCCGGCATATTGCACTCACCGTCACCGCTGATGAAGGTCCTGCCTTCAATGGAAAAGACCAGGTCAATGTGAGGGCCGTTTACGGTGACAGTGCGTTTGCCGGCAAGCTTCTCAACCAGCGCGGATTGGCTTTCAGCGATGTGTTTCCAGTTGGCGATCGGATCATCCTGGTCGGCGTATGTGCTGGCGAAAAAGAAATCAGCGAATTCTGTACGGCTCATCTCGGCATCCTGGGCATAAGCCGAGGTCGGTACCGTAGAAATTACCCAGCGTAGAGAGCCTTCTGCAGCCCTCTTGATATAGAGGCTGCGAAGATCGGCGCGAGCGTGAGCGTGAAGACCGATTCTCGAGCTGTCTGACCTGGAGAGACGACGGGTATTGGTCGCGGCCATGATCACGATATCACAGTCCCAAGAGCGGATCATCTGCTCAGCCCACGGCTCGCTATACTCCAGTTGTTCGTCGTTCGCCTCCTCGTAGAGGATCCGATCGAAACCCTCGGTGTTTCGCATTTCGAGATAGGGGACTGGGTATGCCCCAACCCGCAATACTTCTCGAAGAACAGCTTCCATGAGAGGCATGGCTTCCGGTGAGAATGGATACCCGGTAAGTCCCACAAGTTGCCGAGGTTTTACTTTGGTGCTGTATCTTACAAGGATCTCAGCGAGACGATCGAGGCGGGGATCGTCCATCGGCCCTCTCTTTCAGAGACGTCGGCGCTTCATCAAGCCGAGCTGCCGCGACTCAACAAATGGGTACCTAATAGTCTACTCCAGGCAATCTTTTCCCGCCAGCATAGGTTGAAACAATCTGTTCACTTTGACGCGGCTGCTGGATACCGATGGTCACTCTGGCTACCGTTGGTTGCCAGGGTTGTGTAATTTAGGAATGTAGCCCATAACGACTGAGTATAACGACTGAGCTCACCTGCATTTTGTAGCGTAGCAGAAAAATGTCAGTTGGAACAATTTGTTATGCCGTCTTTATCAGAGTTTCATAAAAGATTCTCCTTAAAATAGAACTCCAAAGTGTCGATTTATCATTTCCAAATAGTTATATTTTGCATAAAAAATGGAAATATGCTGATAATCTCATATTTATTTATACCTATGTTCTTTAGTATCTTTTTTATCTCATAAGGCCTGTAGGAGGCTCTTACAGATTTTAAAAACCCATTTTGCTTGGGTATCCAATATAGCCACGCTACTCTTTTCAAATCATAAATCATCAATACACCATCATCATTTAGTAATCTCAGTAAATTATTAATCACTTTTTTTGGATTTTTCCAATGGTGTAAAGAAAATGTAGAATAGATTAAGTCATACTTTCCTAGCTTTTGCAAAACACTTTCATCCTCAATATTTGCCGCAATAAATTGTATTTGCGAATTTAGTTTTTTTGTATCAATGCTTTCGTTCGCAACTGAAACCATATCTGACGAAATTTCTACGGCTGTAATATTTACATCTTTATTGTTTTCTGCAATTATTGCTGACAATATTCCAGAACCCGCACCAATTTCTAAGTAACTTCCCTTAATATTGAAAGTATTTAGTTTATTCAAAAATCCTCTAAATCTCATTTTTGATGATTTTTCAGATTCTTCTGCATATTTTCTCGCATTTTTAATACCAGAAAAATATTCTTCTTGGTGACCTTCAACAATTCTTTTAAACATATTCCTTCCTTTCTAAGACAGTCTTTAACTTAGCATAACGAAAAGCTGACTTACACCCTCGTACCGACCGAAGGGATCGAGAGAGCCTCAAGTTAAGCGAAATGTTCGACAGATTCTTATCCTCCGGCTTCGGGTAAAGGTCCCCAACATCAATCTAGACCAGTAGTTCTCCTCGGAATACCGTAATAGCCTTACCACACAGAAGTACCTTGTCTTGGCTTAACCGGCAGCGGATGACTCCTGTTCTTCTAGATGCTTGAAATCCGGTCAGTTCATTTTTCCTCATTTTCTCAGCCCAAAAGGGTGTCAGATAGCAATGCGCTGATCCTGTAACTGGATCCTCATCTATCCCTACAGCGGGAGCAAAGAATCTTGATACAAAATCGTAGTCTTTGGCAGTTGCTATGCTAGTTACAATTATAGCTCGAGCATCAGTTTCGGAAAGTAATCGAAAATTAGGTTGTAGTTCATATACTTCCTGGTCCGATTCAACCTCCACTAGATACAGATTGCCAGTCTGTGTCACATATTTCCCGGTATACTTGGGGTTGATGCCGAGTGCTTTTGATAATTTCGGATCGGTGTCAACTTGTTCGACTTTTCGCGAAGGAAAGACCATTTCTATCCAATCTGCATGTTTTGTTGCTTTAAGAATGCCGCTTTTTGTATGGAAAAGCGCCTGTTCTTCGGTTTTGAGTATCGATTCTTCCCATAAGATGTGTGCGCTTGCTAATGTGGCATGGCCGCAGAGACTGACTTCAGTAGTTGGGGTGAACCATCTCAATTGAAAAGCAGAATTGGCTCTTTCCTTTAATAGGAATGCTGTTTCTGATAGATTCATTTCCGCCGCAATACCCTGCATCCAGCTAACCGGCCGTTCTCTGTCGATTAGGCACACACCGGCTGGATTGCCTTTGAATGGGTTATCGGTGAAAGCGTCAACTTGAAATATATTCATATATTTTGTGTTCATCCTTTTGTGTAAAATGCGTTGATTAACATAAAAATAGCTGCAATCCAATTCGTATAAGCAAATAATTGTTTAAGATGTTTAGGTTTTGTTTTCATTGCAATTTTTCCACCTATTACTCCTCCAAAAACAGTGATAAAAGCGAGTGGTATGGCCCAAGATGGATTAAAATCTCCTTGAATTGCGTGACCCAAAAATCCCAAAAAAGCGGTTGCGGTTATTAAGGTAGATGCAGTACCAACAGCTATATGCATTGGAACACCACATGCTAATACCATCAATGGAACTAAAAAAGATCCACCCGATACTCCCACCATACCCGATGCAAAACCTGTCAAAATTGTTACCGGTAATGCAATCCACAGATTTATGCTATGGATTTCACTACCTAATTTTAAATTCAGGATTCCAAAATACCGTTCCTTATTTATATTTTTTTTCTCTAAAACCGGGATGAGCATTATTACCCCTGCTATCACCAGCATAACAGCAAATATTAGTTTCAATGAAAAGCCACTGAACAAATAAGAAAAATAGCCTCCTGCCAATGCAGAAAGAGCTGTAGAAGGCCCAATCAGGGCGGCCAATGACCAAGATACTGATCTATTTTTTTGGAAAATTATCATCGCTGCAACAGATGCAAAAAATAGAATAAACTGACCCGTTGTAGCCGCCTGGTGCATGGGTACATTGGCCATTGCCAAAATTACAACATAGAAATTCCCCCCTCCCTTGCCTACCATGGTCATAGCAATAGCCACAATGAAAATAAGGGATCCTACGATAATCAAATTTGTCATCTAGAAATACCTCATTATTCTTTTCTTTGAATGACTTTAAATACTTTACCAGGCTGTAGTAATGCGTCTGTTAATGTCAAATATCCACCTTCTACTATGCGGACATCCGAAAATACTTTTGACAATAAATAGGCATAGACAATAGCAGACCGTACATTTGTAGGGCAGAAAAGCAAACCTATGGCTAGACGGCGATTGGACCAACTCCTTCCCGTTAACCATTTCATGATCGCTTTCACCGTGCCTGCTGTATTCCGTGATTTCCTCCGTTCTCACAAACTCTTCGCCTGTACCACTCTGTTCATGGCATCCTCGCAAACATTAAAACGACTGGGCTCTGAATCAACTTATTTTGAAGGGAACATCCCCGGGTTCTTCGGTGTGCTGCACACCTGGAGCAGGCAAATGCAATTTCATCCGCATATCCATTACATCCGCCCAGGCGGTGCGTTCTCTTCGAAAGATCACTCCTGGCACCCATCGTCACAAGAATTTTATCTGCCGGTCCGAATCATGTCGAAGATTGTCAAATCACTCTTTTTCAAAGCGATGAACAGAGCTAACCTTCTACACCTGATTCCTTTCGATGCCTGGAAACAGGACTGGAACGTCAACTCCCGGGCGGTAGCAAACGGCGTCCTTGTTCAATCGCGGGTCAGCCGGACATAGGCTGCCGCTCATTCCGGGGACCCGCGTGCGCTGACGACCATTTCCATTAGGGTTCGGATTTCCGACCATTTGCTATCGAAATGCCGATCAGTATCAACGCGGTGAACGAGTACGAGCTTTTGAGCTGGCAAGACCGCCAGAAGATGAACGCCGAGCCCAGTGTGGTAGAAACCGTGCCCCAACCCGGCCTCTTCCGGGATGATCCTCCACAAATAGCCATAGGGGTCGCCTCCGTGGTTTTCTACGGGATAAATTGCCGTGCTTTCCAGGATCCATTCCTCGGGCACTATCTGCTCGCCATTCCATTTACCGTAATCCTGATATAGGAGTCCGAAACGTGCCATGTCGCGTGTGGACATTCGGAAAAAATATGCAGGATGTTCGGACTTGGACCGTTCAAACACGTAAGCGCAATCGGCCGGGGAAAAGTCCACCATACCAATCCGTTTGGCGATGTCCTCGTTGAACGCGCCAAAGATACGTTTGCCGGTTGTCTGTTCGAAGATCGTGCCGAGAGTGTTGAAGTCCCAATTGTTGTAGTAGAAAAACGTTCCGGGAAGGTGGCTGCCCCGTGCCGGCCGTGCGTCGATCATGGTCTGGTGTTCTCCGGCGGCCTCGTGATAGACGCCTGACCGTGATAAAAGCAGATCACGGATCGTGGCCTGTTTTTCGGTAGGGGTGATTGACGGTGGGATGTCGTCGATGTTCAGCTCCTCCAGGGTTGTATCTATGTCGATGACGCCCTTCTCAACGTAGATGCCATACAACGCGCCGAGAAACGGTTTGCGGATCGAATGGCACATGTACTTGTGCGTGGTGTCCCCGAATGAAAATACAACCTGACCGTCGTCCAACACCAACACAGCCGCAGAGCCGATCTCTTTGGCATAGGCCGCCGCAGTGTCAAGCTTTTCTTTCGACCATGAAGGGTTGCGCTGGCTGGATGATCCTGACGTGCTGTGTGAAGGCGAAGACTTGGAACATGTCAACAGGACCGACATAACAGAAACCGACAAAAGTATCAGGGCTCTACGCACCAAGGGTACCTTTCCCCAGGATGTCCATGGCGACTTGTCGGGCCGAATCGGGTACGAAGAGTCTGACCCGCTGAATAAACGTTTGCCCCACCGCCAATCCACCGCAGTCATCAGACCAGATGGCCACGCTGATGCCGTGTTTCTCAAGAAGGTTTTTGGTCAACTCCGCTTGAGGATGATTTGTGAACTCCGCTACCATTGACCAATTGGCTGTTTCATCCGCCATGTGATTTATACATTGAATTAATAAAGCATAATTCAACCGCTTCGGACTGTGCCCACGTGTTTTGAAGATAACCCGACAGATGAAACACAAAGCAAAGCTCGGTAGCCGCGCCGATTCAACCTGCTATCTACTACTTTAATACATCCCGAAACGCCGCTCCGCAACAGTTCTCGCGGTCTATTCCAGCGACATGTTGGAACGGCTTTTCTATTTGTTGTTTAATTATCCCTTCGTTACTACTTACCCAGCAGTTAGTCATGCGGCTATCTTTAGTCCGTATGGTTCATATCCTCTCAGCCGAATGTCCATAGTCACGAGTACGATGTCGTTTCTTATACACTGCCACACAATTAGGCGATCAAAAGGGTCTCTGTGATTCTCAATGAATGGCAGCAGATGGGATGTGACAATATCCTCTTCACTAATGTTGAGGACTTTGAACCCGGATTCCCGGGATGCACTAAGTATTTGCTCAGGCGTGGCGCCTTCGAGCTTGAGCTTGCCGATCGAATACTTCAGCGCAATTTCCCAAAAGCAGATTTTGCTTACATACTTTATCGTTTGGGTGTCTGTAAGAATCTCTGTTATGTGTTTCTTGATTTTTGTAGGATCGATAAGCGACCAAAGTAAGTAATGAGTATCAACAAGGTAGTTCACACGCCCACCACCTCTTCGATAGTCATTTCAAAGTCATCTGCGAATTCGCAATTTGCCTTGTTCTTTAGTAGGCCTAGCTTTACGCTGTTCTTTTTCGCGTATTGGGAGAAGGGAATAATAACCGCGATCTTCGTTTTCTTCTTTCCATAAGAAATCACGATTTGTTCACCATTCTTGATGGCCTCGATCACTTCGGAGAAATGGCTCTTCAATTCACCGACAGGCATAGTTTTCATATTACAAATGTATCGCAACAGATTTTTCTTGTCAAGTTGTCAAGAAAAATTACAAGATAATTCTCGTCGGCGTTCCAACGCCCCGGATGAGCTGCCGATGCGTCCGGCCGCAGGCCGGTTTGGAACGTATTTCTGCTCTGCTTTTACCCCATATTTTTACTTCCAGCAAAAACCGTGACAACAGCAGAGGTCGTCTCAATCCTAAAGGTTAGGCCGTCATTTGTGACGGTTTGAATTGTCTCTTCTAGTAGCTGGTACACAACTTCCGTGCTTGATTTAACATCACCGGACAGCGTTGGGCATTTATTTCTTCTTTTCTTTTTTCAATTTTCGTTTTTCCTTTGGATTAAGCTGGGCCTTTTTCTGTGTTTCCCTTTTACCTTTATCTTTTTTTCCCTTATCACCCATATCTGTTTCTCCTTGCTTGAAAATGACTTGCGCCAAACTGTGGCAAAACTCCTCATTCCGTCGAAGAGGTTAGCAGATGAGATCGTTTGGCATCACTGCTAAACGTCTCCAACATGCCCAGAACCTAATCGAAGAACCCTTCAGCCGCTTCGGCAGCTGGATTCGAAACAGAATGGTGCAGTTTGTTGGCGGTATCCAGTCTGATGTCGTCACGCTCGCCGATTTCTCGTCCGTCCCCTATCA
>Ga0307380_10003250_pt1 | contig 22564 bp, 30 predicted proteins | sample UN3MG_FD_202239 | JGI IMG/M metagenome (GOLD analysis project Ga0307380, IMG submission 202239) | Soil microbial communities from Risofladan, Vaasa, Finland - UN-3 | ecosystem: Environmental > Terrestrial > Soil > Coastal area > Acid sulfate soil | place: Finland: Risofladan, Vaasa | collected... | reverse complement strand
TCATCCGGCCAAGCTTCTTGCTTAACCAGAGTCGTCCACGGGGACGTGTTCAAAGTCTTCCGATAGATATCCGCACCGATACGGCCGGACTCAGTAATCAGAAGATTCTCAATATTTGTACATGACATATTAGTTATCTCCTTGTTGAAGTAATGACTGAAGACTTCTCATCACACGATGAGCGTGTCTCTTTGTCGTTTCTTATTTTAAGAGCCGGCAAGCCCTAGAAGTTAGTTGGATACCCGTTAGCCGTCGGATACCGCGTCGGTGTCATTTAAGCGTAGCCTGTAGGGCGCAGGCGAGTTAGCCCCATCGCATCGACACCTCTGCCAAAGAACTAATTGAGGATGTAACTCGTTGGGATAGGGTGTCAAGCCCCTACGTATTACCTCAAGTGTTTACAATTTTCTCTAGCTCTTCTTTTTTAGAATCAACCCCACCATGAGACCAATATTGGACTCTCGTTTCCATTGAATTGCGATTGGGCCCTTCAAGGAACAAATAGTCTTTTGTGTTGTTTTGTAAATACCAACCGAGATATTCAAACTCTTCGAATATCTTGGACATAGCTGGGAATTTACCATCAGGACCTGATACAGGATCTGTCGGTAATACTTTTGCTTCGTCCAACCCTTTTCGGCAAAACTCGTTGTAATCAACGCCATGGAGTTTTATAAAAAAATCATAAGCACCTTTTAATGAAGCTGTTTTAAACACAAAAGGAAAAGCGTTATACATATAATAGGTGTCCATATTTTTATCTATCATCCTGTGAACGGAATCTTTCCACACGCCCCATACTTCTTCTAACTCATTCTGCTTGGTTCTCGCAAGATAATTCCAAGTCATTTTAGTACCTTGAAAGAAATCTTTGAAATAAACAGGAGCTTTAAATACCACGTCGCTATCCATAATAGCGACATACTCGGTATCAACATCTTGCCAGCACATGCATTTCACAACCATCTGTTTTAGATACCCGTTAATATCGTAGGTTACGGGAATGACTTTAGCGAAAACATCAACCTCGTCTAACAACTTCTCGAGTTGATTTACGGCTTTATCGTGGCAATAAATCAACAATTTAAATGGATGTTTAAACTGCTTCTCCAGAGATATGAGGCTATACTTCAACCACACCAAGTCATTGGCGTAAGTCTTATAAACAACCGTAAGCTTCCCCTGTTCTCTTTTCTTCGGAGTCCTCTTTGCCTTTTCTTTGGGTAATTCTTTGTTATCTGGCTTCTCCACAACCCGTCTCTCTCGCAACCTTTCGATCAAAGTTCCGTCCTTGTTTTGATGAAAAACTACAGCATCTTTGCTAACCATAGCGTCGACGCTGGCTTGGTCTGGGAACGTAAAATTACGGCCTTTTTCCTTTTTCCAAACGTGCTGAATCAAATTCGTCCAATGGGCTTGTCCGATAATCTGTTCTGCGGCTACTACATCAAAAGCAGCCAAATCCGCATGTACGATATTAAACGCTCTCTCCATCACATTTTTTGGGTAGATAGCGTTACCACTCATGTGTTCTGGGGTGTTGTCTACTTTAACATTCGCGCCCATAAAATATTTACCGGATGAACGATACTCAGACTCAAGGCGGTCAATCCAACCAGAAATAAGGGGAATGCAGTCTGGCTCACACCAAAAGTAAGCTTCTGGATTCGGGCTCCAAGTAATATGCTGAGCTACCCGCTTAAACATATGATTGGGGCTCATAGGCCAGCCACGCTCATCTTGGTCGTGCGGTATATACAACTCGTAGTTACGGCTCAACTCGGTGGGGTTCGGGACTGCTCGGGCACAGGCCACCATCAAACGGTGATTACCCATGCCACCGAGTTCCTCAACCCAGTCGAGCCAACGAATCGCCTGCTCCCGATCCTGAGGACCGACTGGCAGTACGACTAGCATTATCGACCCATCGATTTTTCGAGAGCTTCTAGGAATCCGACGTTAGACGGCAAGCCGGCGGACGGGGTATTATTAACCCCAGCTCCAGCTCCGGGAGTTGCTACCTGCAACTTCTGTAACTGAGCCTTAAGGTCAGCAATAGTCGCATTGCTCTTCTCTGTCAGATCACGAACAACCTGAACAGCAAGGGGGAACAAAACGGCTTGATATGTGAGGGTGGCACGTTGCTGGTGATCGAGCGGTTGCTTGTCCAGATAAACCGCCTGCTCACGAAGAGCTTTGATCGTGTTATCCCACTCGGGCGTCTGTCCTCGTTTGAGGATAGGAAAAGAGTCTTCGAACTGACCCCAAGTATTTTCGAAGGCAACGTCGGCTTGCTTGTCGAAAGTAAGCCTAGCTTCCTGTTCAGCGGCTGTTTCCTGCCTTTCGATTTGGGCTAGCGTATCGTTGGCTGACTTGAGCATATCTTCCTTGCGAGAACGAAGTTGCTCGATCTCATCCAACTTTGTCTTAACAGCCCACGCATCCATCGCGTCTACGCCATTCATCACATCTTTAAACTCAGCCCTACGTTGGGCTGGGTCTTTAATATCCAATACTTTGAGGACATCTTTCACGTTAAGTCCTTCGTAACCAGCTATGGAATCAGCCAAGCCTTTCTCGGCTTTAGCCAACGGCTCGCTGATAGTACGTTTGTATTCGCGAGTGGATTCAACCCTGACCAAAGAAAGTTGACTCTCGTAATCAGAAACTAACTTACGAGCCTCTTCCAGTTCAGATTTGATGCTCTGAACTTCTGACGAGGCTTCTGCGTTACCAGCGTTGCGAGACTTTTCAAGTTCTTGCTTTAGCGTAGCCAACTCCTGTTCCGCGGCTTTTAACGCCCTAGCTTTGGCGGCAAAAGCAGAGTTAGCAGAATTAGTTGCTTTTCCTGGGAGTTTCTCTTCTTCGGTAAGTTCGCCTTCCGCCTTGGCAACAGTCTTTGTTTTCTCAGACTCGGGAGTCAACAAGGAGTCGATAAGTTTAGAGGGGGTTTTGATCTCGGGAGTTTTAGCCAGATCTACTTCAGCAGGTTTAGTCTCGGTCTCTTTGACAGCTTCTGCTGGGGCTGTAACAGCGGTGTTAGTTTCGGTGACTGGGGCCGTCACTGGGGCCGTCACTGGGGCCGTCACTGGGGCCGCCACCGGCTCAATCACAGGGTTTTGAGAAAGGGGGGTAGCGGAAGCCAAAGGAGCTTCTGTGTTCCCGAGGGCGGAATTCAGCGCTTCTCCGAGAGATCCAATATCAGAATTTGTTGCCATATATTTGTTTTCTTATTTTATCTGGTTGCATCCTCCCAAGGACCTGGCAACTCTTGTTGCTCGTTGGTGGGTGTCTTGAGAAGTTCGATTGCTTTTATAGCGGCAAACCAACCCTCGGTTCTAGAGTGCGCGAGGGCTCTAATGTTGATGCTCTCGCCGTTAGTTGTTGCCGGAGTCAAAATACTAACTTGAGGGATACCAAGATGAATCAGAGCAGTAAGACCAGCCCGCATATGAGGCTCTTGCCAAGTCTTTTCCCAAAGCTTTACGTAATCGTCGCGCTTACTCCACTCTTGAAAAGTCATTCCTATGTTTGTCGCAGAATCCGAAAATTAAGCAAGTCTTTTCTTTTCGGCCGATAAACGATTCTTTTCGGACTGAGCCCGTAGTCGCTGTGCTGTCTGTGCGTCGCGGAGAGCCATACGTTGGCGAGCCTCTTCACTCTTGATCGCAATCTTGGCGTCTGAGGATGCTTTGTCGATCTGGGCATCTGCCTGCACCTTAGCAATCTTAACAGCGTACTCAGCCTGCAACTTACCCTTAGCATCATCAACCTGCATCTGCATGGCGTCTTGCAATTGTTTCTGTTGCATCTTCGCCATAGCTTCCTGCTGTTGCCGTTGTTCACGAGCGAGACTTTCCCCAAGTCTTTGAACGGCTTGAGTAATTTTATTGATGATATCTTTGTATTGGCCGATAACAGCCTGACGACTGACATCGGAAGAAATCTGTTGGAGATGGGAAGCCATATGGGGTCCGGAAAGGGAGAGATACTTGAATGCCTCAACAGGCGGGACTGCGTTCTGGTCGAGAGCTTGTAGGAATCGAACAGAATCCATAGCGTGGATTTGTAAATGGACTGCGTGGTTCTCTCCGGGCTGGACGGTGACGCTTCTCCCGCTCTGCATAGAGTCATTCTCAAGTTCAGCAATCTTCGCGTCCACAGGTAACCTCGGAGGCACAGCACTCGGAGAGGCATAACGATCGACCTGATCGTATCCGACACGGACAGCGATACGATCGCGAATAACATTCGCGCGACCTGTCTCGTCGAGCATTGGCAACATCTGCATAAATTCGTTGTACGCCAGCAGTCGAGCTTGAGCGCTCCCATACCCGACAGCTTTTAAGGGCGCTACATCATACACCTCCTTAAGGGCTTGCATTGGAACTCCGCGTTCGCGGAGGCGTTTAAGGAACTCAAGAGCGATAGCGCCTCCCGGCTGACTGTCCTTCCAATTACCTTTAGCGAGCCGGCGAAATTGTTCTTTAAGGAGCTTACCCCACGGAACATAATAGAAATTCTGTGCTTGCGTAGAAAGTACTGCTTCTTTCTCGAGCTGGGCACTTACTTCGGTAGCGGTACGCTCTTGCGAGGCGGAGCTCACAACTTGTGAGGCGTAACTCCCCGTGTTGTTCCTGCGAATTGTCGAAAGCTCTTGGGCGATCGGTAAAGCGTTATTTGCGAGATTTGGAGAAGTCCGCTCAACAATATTTAGATTCGGAGGGAGAATCGCCATCGGTCCGTTGTAAGCAATGGTCAGATTCTGCAAGTCGTCCATCGTTTGTGGTTGGATCATCACAGAAGTCGAAAGCAAGGTCGAATCGATAATGGCATTCCGTAGACGGTTGTTAACTTGGATGTGGGGGTAAATCTTGTAGGCGAGACCCCGGACAGAATGAAGGGTACCGTTAGTGCCGATACCGTAGGTGAACATCACCAAAGCTTCGTTAATGTTTGCGAAACGGTTGTCTTTGCGGAAAAGGAAATTTTGATTGGAGCCGTCACGAAGACCGATCGCATGAGTCACCCGCCCATCGAACTCCAAGATATAATAGTGAATGGTCTGAATCTCGGCAGAACGAGCAAAAGAAAGAGAAAGATCGTTGTCTTTCAGCATTACTTGAATCTCTTCCCATTCGAGTCTCGTGCCAGCCACGTCGGCAGGGACTGCGTTGATAATCGCCCTACGGGCTTCCTCTACATCCCACCCAACTGCCTTGGCCGCCTTCGGGTCTTTAATATATTGGTACAACTCGTGGGCATAATAAGATCTGCGAGCGCAACAAAATTCGATACGACTATCGGTAGCGGGTATGCCTCTCGGGACATAAAAATCACGGAGCCCGGCAACCTTCCAACGCCAATCAGTATCGTCGTCGAAAAAGGCAAAGCCAACCCCATAGGCAACAAACTCGTGGGCTAGTCGTTGCTGGTTGTAAAAGAACTCATCCCAGTCTTTGCGTAGAACGCGGTCGAACTCTTCGGAAATAATCTGGTTGTAATTCCCCCGCTGGGTTGCGTCGCCAAACTTGGTCTTTACTTGGGCCAACATCGGGACGCCGTTAACCAAATCAGAATAAGCCGAAAGGGCATATTCCAAATCCGCCGAAGCTTCTAAGAAATTTAGATTCGAACGATAAGACTGGCCGAGATTCCGCAAAGTGGTCGGATTGTACGGTGGCTCACCGTCGAGCATCGCTTGGACACGAACCCTCTGCGAAGCGCTGTCCACGTCTGCGTCAAGCAGGTTTTGATAAATAGAGAAAGCAGCTTGAGCATTTTTAAGCCTCGATTTAGGTGGGGTTCCGGAAGCGGAGATTGTCTCTAGGTTTTGATCCACGTTAAACTCCTACGTACCTAATTAGGGGCTTCGGGTCAAGAATAAAGAGAATCAACCTTCTTCGTGAAATCCAAGAAATTCTTGTACTTACCACCCCCAGCCACGGTAGTCCCAGCTACGGCATTAGCCCTTTGACGACATACGTCAAGCATAAGGAAAGCAGCATCCGCTATGTCGGGGGATCTCCCGAATCTAGCCTTCATATCCCTCTTGGCTTCTATGTATATCTTACCCCGCTCGGCAGTCCTGTACTGCCTCCCAACCAACTCCCTAGCCAAATCAACAGTAACACCCCGAACTTGGTTAGCCCTCAAGAACTCTCTACCGACATACCAAAGCTCGGAAACTCGGTTCCCGTAAGACTCCTCCGCCTTTATATGGGACGACCGGCTGACGGCCATACCGCTGGGCCTTTCAGAAAACTTAACCCTCAAAATAGAGGGGCTCCAAATCGTGGCAATAATATCGCAAAGGGGATCTCCGGCTCCGGTGGCGTCGACCGCCAGATATCTAGGTAACACCCCATACTTCTCGCACTCAGACTTCAATGCTTGAGCAATCTGAAAGTTACGGGGGTTATCTCGAATAGACGAGTTCTCTCGAAGCTCGACATACTTGTCAAAAAATACTGTCATACCCGCATCTGTCTCTCCGTACTTCCCAAGGAACAAGACCGACCTATCCCCTCCGTTGGTGAAGCCCGGGTCAAAACCGGCCACGGGGATGGGCTGTTTAGCTCCCACCCACATAGCGGTCTTGTGCGCCTCGAACTTACGCAAATCCGCCTCGCTGTATATGTTCTCCTCCGAACCTGCCGGAGCAGGGAAGGAGCGGATAAACCTCCAATAAGACAGAGAGTTCTCCCCAAGACGCTTCCGGTCCTCGTCTAGTTTTTTACCCGTCAGCAAGAATGGCCACTTGTCGTCGTTATCTAGGTTAGGCGTCTTCTCTCCGTCCAAGTGCAGACAGAACCCGTCTCTGGTTTCCCACCCGCCCTCGTCTACCGTTATTGACTGCCAACCTTCTTTAGGAGTAACGAACTGACCAAAGGGGTCGTAGGCTGAATTAAAGTTTCCGCAGGCCACACATTGGAAGAATGGGTTAGCCGAAAGGTTGGCCGTGGCTTCGAAGATGGCGGGCGATACGTCCGTGGCCTCGTCAATCAACAGGAACACCCGTTTGTTTTTCAAACCCAGCAACTTCTCAGAAGCTTCCTTTTCCTTATCCTTGGCAGACGGAACAAGCGTGATACTGGATCGATCGCTACTGCCTTCTTCCAGTACAAGCTTACCCATCGAGTCGACCAACTTACCAGGCATGACCTTCGCCTGCATGTGACGCTCCCGGACTCGACCCCACATACGCTTACGAGCTTCACGGACTGACGTGGTGGTGACCAAGACTAGGGTATCGAACGGAGCAGAGTACCAGTTAACTAATCCCCACAAGCCAACCACCTCTGTCTTAGCGGAAGACTTCGGGCCAGAGATGCCAAGATAGTTCCATTTACACAGCTCGACGATCTGGTCATCTGCCCACGGATTGCGCTGGAAACCTTGAGGATTCTTTTTGGGGTGATACGGCCACAACATCTCGACTACATTCCAAAAGTGTTGTTCTTTACCAAGACCTCCTTGGTCAAGCGTCAACCCTTCGCGGAAGGACAACAATTCAATCGTAAGGGCTGTAGCCCCTTCAGGCCACACTCGGCCATACTTCTCGATTTGGGGCATTGCCTGATGGTAACAGATTTCCCTTGGCAATCCACTCTTTTTATAAGAGATGATTTGAATGGTAGCTATTGATCCCGGAGCCAGCGGAGGTATCGCCTCTGTAACTGTTAACAATATGGTCGACGCAATCAAAATGCCTGAGACTGAAGGGGATGTGCTGGCAAAACTAAAGAGTTTGCGAACTTATCACGATGTTATTGTCATCGAGCAAGTAGGTGGGTATGTCGGAGGAGCGGGCAGTCCGGGCTCGGCGATGTTTAACTTCGGCAGGGGATTCGGTTTTATCTTGGGTGTAGCAATGACTCTTGGATACAGAATCGAGATGGTACGTCCGCAGGCTTGGCAGAAGGCGTTGAGCTTGGGGAATAGCAAGGGGATGGCCAGCAAGACGGAGTGGAAGAATAAACTCAAAGCCGAGGCTCAAAGAAGATTTCCAAATTTAAGCGTGACATTATCCACGGCGGATGCACTATTGATACTCGAATATGGCAGACATCACATTGTTCGAGTGGCAGAAACCGGGAGCGGAAGCGTTATTACAAAGCCTTCAGAAAAATAACGTAGCCCTCGACGCCAGCGATACTGGTACAGGTAAAACAACTAAAGCGGTTTGGCTCGCCCAACAATTAAAAGCGGACGTCATTGTCGTCTGCCCAAAAGCAGTTATCCCATCGTGGCGTGAATGGCTTGATCGTGGAGATGTGAAACACGAAGTAATCAACTACGAAAAGTTAAAGACTGGGAAGACAAAGCTGGGGAAATGGAACGACGCGAAGAGTTGGGAGTGGACTTTCAGGGGAGCGAAACTTTTAATTTTTGACGAGGTTCATCGTTGCAAGGGCGCAACAAGCGTTAACGCCAAGATACTTACGGGATCAAAGAAGTACCCAGTACTGATGCTATCCGCGACCGCCGCAGAGAATCCGCTGGACATGCGAGCGACAGGCTTCATGTTGGGTCTCCATGAATACCACGACTTCTACCGGTGGAATTACAAAATGGGTTGTCGACCTGCCCCATGGGGCCGTGGTCTGGCTTTCATGGGCGGAAAGAAAATGTTACAAGAAATTCATAAATCTATTTTCCCGTCTAGGGGGCACCGCATCCGAATCGCCGACCTCGGGGACGCTTTCCCAAGCAACTCCGTGTTCGCAGAGTGCTACGACATGGGGGACGTTGACGTCATCTACGAAAAAATGCAGGCGCAGCTTGCGGAATTGCGAAGCAAACGAACGCCCGAGAACCCGCTCACGATTAAACTCAGGGCGAGGCAAGAAGCGGAGTTGATGCGTGTACCTGTCTTTCTCGAGCTTACAGAACAGGCAATCGCGGAAGGAAATGCTGTCGTTGCTTTCTTCAACTTTCGACAATCCCTTGAAGCCTACCGAAAGCTTGTCAGAGAGGAATCGGCAGAAATCATTGGCGATCAGAAGGATGAAGACCGTGTACAAAATATCGCAGACTTCCAAGCAAACAAAGTAAAAATATGTGCTTGCATGATTCAGGCCGGCGGTGTTGGGTTGTCGTTGCATGACTTGCAGGGAGTACCAAGAATCAGTCTTATCGCGCCGACATACTCGGCGATCGATACCAAACAAGCTCTTGGACGTATCCATCGAGCGGGAGCTTTGTCTCCCAGTAGGCAATACTTGCTTTTTGCAAACGGAACCGTTGAAACACAAATCGCTAGGAGCCTCCGAAGAAAACTTAGAAACATCGAGGCATTATCGGACGGGGACACATTAGGAGCAATACTATGAGCCACCATAAATACGGACCAAGCTCACTCAAATGGCGGGAGATCTGCCCGGGCTGGGACAACGAACCACAGCCAACGGAAGGTGGATCCATCGCCGCTATCGAGGGGACTATGATGCACAAGGCGCTGGAGACAGGAAACTACGAAGGCTTAGACGAGTGGCAGAAAAAGAATGTGCTGATGGTATCCGACGTCTTCCAGCAGATGAAGAACGAGCTCGGCGAAATTGTTGCAGACCTTCCCGAAGTACAGTTGCAGATTGCCGAAGGTAAAACATTCGGTACCGCCGACATCGTCCTGATCGGAAAAGGCAAAGCCAAGATTGGTGACGCTAAGTTCGGATGGCATGCCGTGGACGATGCGGAAGAAAACATTCAGGGCTGGGCTTACGCCGTGGGCGTGTTTGAAAAGTGGAAAGATATTGACGAGGTCGAGGTAGTCTTTGCGCAACCACGAATCAACATGATCAGCAGACATACTTTTAATCGTGACAAAGATTACGATCGGCTTAGACTCCGCGTAGAAACAATCATCGCTCGGGCTCAGCAACCAGAACCGGAATTGAACCCGACGGAGAAAGGATGTCTCTACTGTGGAAACAAAGGTACATGCAAAGCACTACATTCAAAAGCCCTCGTCATCGGCAAAGGATACGACATGCTCCGAGATGCAGAGTTGCCGGTACTCGCAGACCCGCTTACTCTTGCGACTCCTGACCAGAGATCGCAGGCTGAATCCATCCGTCGCGTCATGGAAAGGTGGTGCGACAGCGTCAAGAAATCAAATATGGACTTCCGTATGTCGGGTGGTGACATCCCAGGTTATGAACTTAAAACCCGTGCTGGGAAAAAAGAAATTGTTGACGCCACACAAACATACGACATCATCAAAGACAAATTAACAGCAGAACAATTTTCAGCCTGTGCCACGATATCGTGGAGCAAGCTGGAGAAAGCCTACGCGGAGTCATTTCCGCGTGGACAAAAACAACAAGCAAAACAAGCCTTGGAGGATAAACTCAACGAAGCCAATCTATTGAAAGGCGGAGGAGAGGTTACCTACTTGGCAAAAACAAAAGAAACAAACTAAACAAAATATGAAGACATCATTTGCTCCTGCAAAAGGAACTAAAGCAACCGCAACCCCAGCAGTCGACGAATCGAAAGAGGAAGGCGCGATTATCGAAGCCCCAATGGCTTCGCTGTCCGTCAACACATTGGCTGGCCAAGTCGAGGGAGAATTCTCGGCGAAGGACTTTACCGTCCCTCGGCTGAACCTCGTGGCTAAAACAGGCGAACTGTCCAATACGTTCCAACCTGGATCATTCGTTTACAATCGTGAGGTCGTGATCGGAGACGGCAAGAAGCCGGCGAAGATCACCTTCCTGCGTCTCCAAAAGATCTACATCCAAGATGTGGTCTATGGGTCTGACCAGATCGCCAAAACTTTTAACCGTCTGTCCGACGTACGTGCGGCAGGTGGTGCGTTGGCCAACGATCCGGAAGCCGAGGCTGATACCGATCGGTACAGCGAAGCTCTCCAGACCATCATCGCCATCGAGGCACCCGACAAAGATAATCCGTTGTTCCCGTTCGCCGTCGGTGACAAGCAGTACGGTTTGGCTCAATGGCTCATGGCCAAGAGTGCTTACCGTTCCGCCGGTAAACAGGTGTTTACGGATAGCCAACTATTCCTAAAGGCTGGTTTGCATACGACCTATTATGAGTTGACCAGCAAGATTCGCACGAGCCCGGCCGGCTCGTACTTCGTGCCTCAACTAAAGATTGGGGGCAAACATTCCCCCGAGGCGGCAGAACAACTGAAGGCAATCTTCGGTTAATCATTCGAGGGGCACCATCATCTTAACCGGTGGTGGTGCCTTTCATTTTATGTTCGATCATCTTATTTATTTACTGTGGCTTCGACTGTCTTTTCGCTGGTACCCCTACCGCATTACGGGGGTGGATCCAGAAAGCGGGATAGCGAAAGTCATTACCTTTGCAACTGAAGACTTGAACATTGAATCAGTGATGGCGCAAATAAAAGAGGAAACCAAAGTAACATGAAAACCATCTATCTATCCGGCCCGATGACGGGCTACCACAACCACAACTTCGACTCTTTTAACGAGAAGGCCGCGGTCCTACGGGCGCTAGGACACACTGTATTAAACCCAGCAGAAAACTTTGACGGGCGTCAAGACCTTCCACGACCCCAATATATGCGTCACGACTTGCAAATGCTTTTGCGAGCGGATCATATCTACTTTCTGCCCGGATGGGCTGGGAGCGCTGGATCAATATTAGAAGCAATGGTAGCGAAAGAGTGCAATATCAAGGAGTTTGGCGATGTCACATCTGTTTGATATTATTTTTTGGCTAAGCGACATCTTTACTAAAGGCTGTCTTTTATTCATCATAATCGGCTGGGGTGTATCCCTAATAGCTTGTGGGGTCGGCTTGCTGATGTGGATTTATAAAAGTCTTAAGGAGCTACGATGAGACGAGGATCGAAAGTTATTTGTGTAGACGACAACTTCCCAAAAGAAGTTGTAAACTTCTATCAATTCTTACCGGTAAAAGATCAGACCTATCAAGTAAGGGATGTGGGGATAGGGGTAAACTGGAAAGGTGAAGCCGGAGAAGTGGTTATATATCTAGAGGGTCTTTTTAACCCAGCTTCAAATCTTTGGCCTCATCCTGAACGGGGATTTAACCAAGAACGATTCCGAGAAATAGAGCCACCGGCTTGGGCCGAAATTGAAGAAGATGTTCCGGTTGAGGAGCTAGTGTAACCATATGGCAACCCTTAACGAAGATATTCCAAGTTTCAAGGCGATGGTAAGGAAATCATTCTTTACCAAAGACGAGACCGATAGAAACGAATTCTACAACGTATACGTGTTTGCCTTGCAGTCGTACCCCGGCACCATTCTCACTTTCCACGTTATGACCGATACCGGAATGGTCCGAAGCCGAGTCCCCATGTCTGAGATTTACACGGACGAGCCCACTAATGATATCCCGTTTAACTATAAACAGCTTTGGGATTGCTTCTCGGAGAACGTGACCGTCAGCGAATATAGTTTCCTAGGGTATCACCGAGCCCAGATCGTATTGAGGGATGGAACCAAAGTGTGGGGCACCTACATGTTTACCGTAGACTGGTTTCATAATCCCTACAGCGATGAGCCTTCAGACTACAAGTGTGGCCACGTATTCGCGGCAGACGACGGGTACTTACTGTGCATGCCAAATAACCGAATCTTCTGGCGGGACTCTAACTGGGTGACCAAAAAGTTGCCAGAAAACTTAAAACAATTTCGTGTAGACACCGAGTTGCCGTCTGTGGAGAACCAATCCGATAGGTGGATCACGGAGGACACTGATTCGTTCTATTACGATATTAACAAAAGGGAGGAAGATAAATGAGACACGACATAGAGTGGTTAATCGAAATGCTAGAGCGGGGTAGAAAAATTATGGCAAAGCTTCGGGACGAAGCGCCTGCCGGCGGTTGTCACACAATTCGAGCAGCGATCTGCCAAATTGACGCGGCAAAGCTAATAGCAAAATCAATCACGAAAGAAAAACAAAATGAAGAAAGACAATAAAGCTTTTACTTATACCAACGATAAGGGGGAAACAGTGGAGGCTCTCGCCCCAAGCATTCTCGAGGTTGCAAGCGAGGCTTCTACAACAGTCTGCAAAATAATGGAGACTGGATCAAACAAAAGCTCCTTTGGGCAATGGTACTATGAGGATAGTATCCGCTACAACGCAGACCGTGCAATTTCCCATATATGTCAAGCACTTATGCAACTCGACGGCAATCGACCCAATCCGGATGCTTTCGGGGAGGATAGGTTGGCCCACATGGAAAGGGCCTTAGTTCGTTGTGCATTCTTACTGTTCAAGATGAAGAGAGGAAAGGTTCAATGAGCGAAGACTTTGGGCCCTCTCAAAAACGTGAAAGCGTAAGAATGGGTGTATCTGGTCACAGCAGAGAACTATCTATGGTGGAGATAGCCAAATTTAACAAAGGTATGAATGAGTTCTTCAAGCGTCGAGGTATGCACTACGGGGACGGCTTCCGAGGCATTATCGGCAATGAAGTAAAACACGCTAGGAAGCGAAGACAGGCAGCAGAAGAAAAGGCTGGACAAATAAAAAATCCAAGCCCAACATCAAAAACCAAAAAGAAGGAGAGAAAAAAATGAAGGAACTAATTAAAGCATTAAAGTTACTCGTACGCGGGAGATTATATCTCTTGCCGATTGATTCGAAGGAGGAAACAGGTTTGCGGTTTAATACTGACAAATCAGTAACCTTCATGTATCCGGATCAAAAGTATCTCAACCAAGCAAAAGATAGCACAGTGTCAGCAGTTATCTTCGGCTTCTATGCTCTGCACTGTATGCAGGACGTGAATAAAAAACATTTTGAAAAATGGTTGAAGGGGTCAGTAAAACAAAAGAAAGGTAATAACAAATGACATCAGTAATGATTCAATGCAAGTATGACAAAGAGGGAAAGGGAATGGATTTTGAGATCCGCATGTCCCAAGACGAAAACGTTTGTAACGAAGAGAAGTCCGCGGCAATGTTCTTGTTGCCGTACGTCCAGAAGGCTCTCGAACTCGGCATAGAAGACGCCAACAAAAAACTTGGCGGTACGATTGTCGAGAAGCCAGCCGAAAGCGAAATCGCAACTTCTCTCGATGGTGGCCCAGCCATCGTAACGCTGGACTAGTATGCTCTTTATCTTGGTTGGTCTAGGTTCGACAGCTATTGGTTTAATTGTCGGCTACGTCATAGGGACAAAGGCTGAAAGAAATAGTTGGATACGACAGATCAAGCAGGAAGAAGAATTGAGACACGTGTCTCAAGGCAAAACTTTTTGGCAGAAATAAAACTTGGGTTATGTCTCTTCATTGTGGCCGTATCATCTGCGGTGCCCCCTGGAGGCATGACCCTATTAGTAGGGGGCAACCTTTTACCGTAGCGGTCCCGACGACGGAACAGATGAATCGGGCAAAATTTTATGTACCACAAAACATCAGAGCAGTTAGCAAGAGAATTTATAGTAATCCCTAATCCACGTCTGGACGAAGCGGCAAAAGCGGCGAAGCTAATCGTCGAAGAATTTGGTCCAACTGAGATTATCGACAACCATGTAAAAGCTCATGCGGCCTTGGGGAAAATTTTAGAAAAGGCGGACAAGACTGATACGGAGGGGATTTCCTCTTGCCTCGCCGTCATGGCATTCATAGAAGAAATACTGGCCAAGGCAATCATTGGTGAGGACAAGATCACCATTATCAAAATCCAATGAACACCTACGCCATAGACTTCGAAACATACTACGACAAAGAAACGTCGATCACGACGCTTGGTACTTGGCATTACCTTCGGCACCAGAATGCAGACATCTACATGGTCGCCATCAAGGGGCCGGGGGTGGACTTTGTAGGCCCCCCGAAAATGGCCCCTTGGGACAAAATCGAGGGGGGTCGCTGGGTGGCGCACAACTACGCTTTCGACGGATCTTGTGTTGAGCGTCTACACGAGCTGGGGATCACCAAAGCTAGGCCAAAGGAATTCTTCTGCACCGCCAACTTATCTGCATACATGGGCGCTCCTCGCAATTTAGCTGGGGCTTCTAAGCAACTCCTCGGAGTAGACATGTCGAAAGATCCTCGCTCGGCTATGAAGGGCAAGACTTGGAACGAGGTCAAGGATACCGAGCAGGGTGCGGAGTTTAAACTCTATGCCGCGAAGGACGCCCAGCATTGCTTGGATCTCTACGAGACTTTCGGTAATCGCATGTCCGCCGTGGAAAAATTTTTATCAAAGCACACCATTGAGGCTGGGTGGCATGGCATCAATGTTAACACCGAGATGGTCGACAAAGGGCTGAATGCCCTCGACTGGATTCGCATCAAGGCGATCGAGCACATGCCTTGGAAGACCGATGGGGACTACACCAGCGACGTGCTATCCGTGACTGGGCTAGCCAAGGCTTGCCGTGAGGCTGGCATCGAGGTACCTCCATCGACTTCCGAAGACGATCCTGGCTGTCAGCTATGGGAGGAAACCTACGGAGACAAGTTCCCATGGGTCGGGGCTATGCGGGACTGGCGTAAGGCCAACATGCTCTTGCAGAAGATGCATATCCTTTACCGTCGCCGGCGTCCCGACGGGACTATGCCTTTCGGGCTAAAGTACTTTGGTGCCCATACCGGCAGGTGGTCGGGGGACAGCAAGTTCAACCTCCAGAACCTACCAAGGGACCCATGCTTCGGGGTAGACCTACGGGCTTGTCTCATCCCTAGGGCGGGGAAGAAGTTCATCATCTCAGACCTGTCCCAGATCGAACCTAGGGTACTGGCATGGCTCGCTGGCAATACGGCTCTCCTTGAGGCTGTAAGGAACGGCTACGGCATCTACGAAGCCTTCGCCATCTCGACGGGGATGTGGAAGGGTGAGAAGGGTACCTTCAAGAAATCCAAGGATCTCTATGCCCTAGCCAAAGCACAGGTCTTGGGACTTGGCTACGGTTGCGGTTCCAAGAAGTTCGTCTTGATCGCCAAGCTCATGGCTGGCCTCACAATCACCGAGGCTAGGAGCAGGGACTTGGTAGATGACTACCGCCGTAAAAATTTCAAAGTCGTGGAGCTATGGAGCAAACTGGAGCGAGGGCTTCGGGAATCCAAGGGCGAAGACTACCACGTCGAACTCCCATCCGGCCGAGCACAAAAGTATTGGGACGTCACGCCTCAAATGGGCAAGCATGGCAAACCAGACTGGAGAGCATCGCTGGAATTAGGCGGACCGAAATATCCTCTGTACGGCGGAAGGCTGTGTGAGAATCTAGTTCAGGCAACGGCGAGGGATGTATTCGCAGAATGTGTCCAACGCCTCGAAAACCAAGGGCTTCGTGTTCTGTTTCACGTCCACGACGAAGTTATCCTTGAAGTTGATAAGGACGTGAAATGTAAGGACGTAGACCACATTATGAGTACCACACCAGAATGGCTACCGGGCTGTCCCATTGGTAGCGAATCCAAAGAAGCGGAGTGTTACGAGAAATGAAAACAACTCTTTTCTCACTCCCTAACCTATCGAGCGGAAACATCACACCAGTCAAACCTTGGGAGATCAAGACTTGGCCAGAGTTTCCAAAAGGCAAAGATGCATTCAAAAACTGGGTGTCGTTAAGCACGACCGAAGGTCACTTCGTTTCCGCCTACGAGGGAATTAATCCTCATGGTCGGGTGAACAAAACGAATGCTCCATGGAAGATGCATGGACTGATCGCCGACTATGATGCAGTCATCACCCGTGAAGAAATCACCGACGGGCTAGGACGTAGAACACGCACGGGTTTTAAACCCATGTTCGCGCACCGCACTGTCAGCGGGAACTGCCGCGTCATCTGGATGTTCGAGGAACCAATCTCGTTGCTCCCTGGGGTGATGAAAGAATTCCTCGGGCTACTAATAAAAGAAACCAATGCGAAAAACCTTTTCCCCGGACTCGACGATAACATCAATCGTCCCGAACAATATTACTGCTGGATGCCACCGGCGATCACCTTCAGCGAAACACCGATCAAAGTTAATGCAATCCATAATCTTTTGGGGATCGCAGTAGAGCGAGCCCGCAAATATCGTGGCGAAGGTGACGCGGCAATCCCACTCGATAAAGTATTCGAGAGACTGCAAGCGACCTACCCGGGAAAGTGGATGGGACCGTTTGAGGTCGGAGCTCGCGGCCCAGCGTTCTGGAGCCCCGAGGCCACCGCAAACTCAAACCCAACCGCGACAATCGTCACCGAGACGGGCATGGTTGCCTTCTCGCAGGAGCGTAGCTTCTACAACTGGGCAGACCTATTCGGGTCCAACTGGGTACGGGAGTTCCAAGAGGATCAATATGGGGGTGCCATCTCCAGTTTTTGGTTTGACGGCAAGTATTACTGGCGTCGGGACTTGGAGGGTAAGTGGCGGTCTACGGAGTCTGGGGTAGCCAAGCAGGATATCATAGGCTCTTTTGGGCTATCCGGAGCCCCCGATCTACGGGGTACTCTATCCCAAGCGGACGAGGCAATGCGCCGTATACGCGATTCTCGCATCATAGATGCCCCTGTACCGTGTCTTTATGACCCAAGAGAGGTCCTGATCCAGAATGGGCGTAGGGTGCTCAACATCTCTCGCCTACGGCTTGTACAGCCGGCGGAGGGTAACCACGCATGGGGAGAGAACTTCCCATGGATAGCGAACTTCTTGGATCGGGCCCTAGACCCGCATGACTCCCTCATCTACCTGATGGCGTGGCTCAAGAGATTCTACTGCTCTGCCCTTGAGGGTCGTCTCGTACCCGGACAAGCGGTCTTTATAGCGGGACCTGTCGGGAAAGGTAAAACTCTCTTCGGTTCCCGCATTGTCGCCAGCCTCATGGGGGGAGGTAGCGACGCATCGGATTACCTCGTCAATGGTTCGTCGTTCAACGCCGAGCTGTTCGAGGTTGCCGTATGGAACGTCGACGACTCGTCCTCCGCCAACTCGCTGGAGTCCCACAAGCGGTTCAGCCAGATGATCAAGAAGGGTGTAGCGAATACTCGCCATGCGTATCACAGGAAGTTCCACGATGCGCAGACCGTGGATTGGATGGGGAGAATCATCGATACGCTCAACGACGATCCAGAATCCATTCAGGCGATTCCCCACACCGATGGTAGTATCCTCGACAAGATCAGTCTCTACAAGTTCAAGGATCACGGCATCGAGTTCCCCAGCCACGCAGACTTGGAAGCGACTCTCAACAAAGAGATGCCCCATTTCGCTGCATGGTTGGTATCGTGGAGCCCGCCGGCGGAGACCAAGGGTTCGGAACGGTACGGTGTGAAATCCTACCATCATCCGATACTATTACAGGAATCCAGATCATCGTCCGGCTCCCATGAGTTCTCGGAATTCTTGGACCTATACCTAAAGCAGTATGCCAAGGATCATCCAGACGAAACCGAATGGTCGGGCACGGCGACGGAACTGCTGTTGGGTTTCCAGAACGACGCGAGTCTCCGCGACTCCGTGAAGATGTTTATCCATGGGGCCCGAGCCCTTGGAAGAATGTTGGCTAACCTCTCATCAACAGACGAGAGGCTGAAACGAAAGATTGTACGTGGTACTACAATCTGGAAGATCAGTCTGGCTCGTGAGGAGTACTAGTCACGTGACCACCCCAGGTTCTACCCCGAAGGTGTGTCATCTCCAAGAACACGACGAATTGTTCTGGAAGGTTCTGGACGACGGACTTCAGGGCCCGTTCGAGATTGTGAACGTGGATGCCCACTCCGACTTGGCCATGTTCAACGGATACCTAGACATCGGCAACTTTATATCGAAGATGGTGGATCTAGGATTGGTGGACCGAGTAACTTGGATTAAGGATCGTAGCTCGATGGATTTCATGGATGGGGTCTACAACTTCTCGATTGGCAAGACGGGTCAGGGAATCAAGCTGGGCTCATCGTTGTCCGTACCCTTCTACTTTTTAGAGGAAGATTATGCCCCGAGGAATACGTTGGTGGATGTGAGGGACCTTTCCCTGACCGTCGTCACGGATCTTTCCACGCCGGTGTTCAGCGACAACAAATGGATTCTATCGATAGACTACGATTACTTCTCTTGCCAGAACCCCAACGCCAATGACCTCGCCGAATTGATCAAAGCAATCGGGGCACAGACAATAGGTACGCTCTACACCAAGGGCTCTACAATCCAAACTCTCGTGGAGTGGAAAGAGTTCAAAAACGATATCGACACGATGGCTCCCGGAGTGTTCGCTGCGATTACAAAATGTCTGCTTCCGAGTTTTTCATATAGCACGGAGGATATAATGGGGAGGGTGGTGGAGCTCAGCTCCTTCATCCACAAGAGCAGGGATATCAGGAACTGCCTTGGGATCTACCTGATCGACTCGGTAGGCTCGGGGTTTACTGAGCCGGGCAAGTACGAAACAATCGACAGGTGCGTTAAGGCTTGGGTCGGGTCATTACTAAAGCGATAACCCAGCAGCCAAGTAGGATAAGGAAGGCTGGGAGGGCGGATGTCACTAGACGATTCGTACCAAAATGGTATATAAGGGTCAATCGTATGCACATCGGTTTGTTATATGTCGCCTTTTTGCGAAAATCTATGCATATCACGCCCCCTATGCTACCGCCGTGAACATGACTTCTAAATTGCAAAATAAAGCTAAAGTCTGTGATATACACGCAGATAGGAGCATGTAAGGACAAATGATCAAGAGATCCAAGTTCGCGGTGTCATATCTATACTATTGGGTCGGAGACCTTACATCCAGAACTCCATGGTTTGGATGGGATCCTTGGTCATGGAAGGTCTATAGGTTTTGCATGGAGGAGTCCTTAAAGCTGGATGTGGATTGTAGGATCTGGAAAGCTGTTGAGCCTAAAGGAGTTACAAAGGCGAAAAGACGAAAACGTAAGTCCTTGATAGTCAAGGGTCAAAAAGGGGTGGATTAAGAAAAAGAGGGTGGATTAAGATTTTTGACGTAAGTCGTTGATTTACTTGAGACGTGGTGTATATGGTGGATCAAAAGGGCCTTTTTGAAAGAGCTACCTATATAACAAATGGGGCTGTGCCCATACTTATATTTTCCTATACACTACTATATATTAGAAATATAATCCACCATATACACCACTACAGAAGAAAATCAACGACTTAGGGGGTGGGTTGATTATATTAGGGTGGATCAAGATAATCCACCCTGGGGCTTGTTTTTACGGTTTTGGGCGTAATAGGGTGGGTTTTTAGTCCAAAGGGGATAAAAATAAATTAAATTTTTCACATCCATATACTTTACAATGTTGATGGTCAAGGGGAGGGTGGGATTAGGGAGTCCCCTAGTGTAAGTGCCTGATGGATAGAGAGATACATAAGGATGCTTATGTAAAGCGTTGATAGTCAATTACTTCTGCCTGGCTTTCTATGGGTGGGAAGTTTGGGTGAGGTGAATCGCATAAGTTAGCAGTTCAAAGCACAGTAAAGTGAGGGGGTCGGGGAAACCCGATAGCCAAGTAGGATGAGGAGTCCTAGCACCCCGCACCTCAAGGAATGGCAGTCGGGGGAATGTAACCCGAATACGGAAAAGGTGATAAGCCTACTGCCGACCACGAAGTAAAAGAGCAATCGAAAGTATCGGATTACTCGCTCGCAAGAGAGAAGTGCCGACTGGCTCAAGATCGTCGAGAGTGTGGGCGTCCCCCACTTAATCAGGGTAATCGTTGCACGGCGTGGAAAGTTTGGACTGACAAGTAAGGGCAACGCCTACCCCGAAAGTCGGGAACACCAATCCCCTTCTGTAAAGGCTAGGGGCTTCCCTTGCGTAAAATCGCAAGATAGCTCCTTCCCCTTTACGCATAGAAGGGGGTTGCCATCTATTCTCCCGATAGGGAGGGTAGAATCAACCCCAATAAAAGGAAACACATAATATGAATACATTAGCAATAATCAACCCTAACAATGCACTATCAACCCGCACCTATAAGAACTCTGAAACGAGAACTTATGGGGGAGCGTTGAAGTTCACCGCCTTCTGTGAATCGGAAGGCTTGGATAACTCGAATAGCACACACGCTGAGCGTGTTCTTCGCCACTCCAAACATTGTAACGAGGTGAATAGCAACGGCCAAGCCGTGCAATCCCTCGCACAAAAAGAGGGGTTAGTATTTGACAAGGTATCTGTGAATACCGATTCCAACGGGATTCGGCGGATGTCTATGTCTTATGTCAAGATTGCGGTTCCCAAGGAGCGAGTTCGCAAGGAAGCTAAGCTTGCTAAGCAAGTTGAGTCCGCCCCTGCGGAACTTCAGGCGGAGATTGCCAAGCTGATTGCCAAGCACAACGGCAAGGCAATCGACATCGCCAGCTAACCCCCAAAGGGTTATCGGTTATCGGGGCAGGGACTCATCATCCCTGCTCCGTCACCGCTAACAGGCGGAGAAAGCAGGTAGTATGAACTTACGCACCAGCTATCGCAGTAACATAACTGCCATCTGTAATAACTTACGGGTGGGTTATATCAAACCCAAGGAACATCGGGAACGCTCGAAGATCATTCGAAGGGGTAAAACTTTGGAGAACGGCGATATCCTCTGGATGGAGGGTGGCCGACTCTATATTGAAAAGAAAGGAAACTAAAACAATGAGCGACATTGAGATTCTGAATCAGATTAAGGACTTGGCCAATACCCTAGCCAGCCCTAGGGACAGGCAATATGTTAGCGAGGCGGTGGGTGCAATCTTGAGTGGGCAGTTAGATAGGTGGGATGATGCCGAGTATGAGAAGGACTGTCTTAACGGTTTGGAAGATTGCAATCCAAATGTCGCACAATAGTCATTGTGTCAAGTCAAGTAGCAACTGACTGAATATCAATGACTTGTGGCTTTTCGGTGGAAGTCTCTGCGGTGCAAGGTGTTGCATCCACTCTCAACAAGTTTAGATTTAGGGTGGTGGACTGCGGATGGTGGGTTGTGGACTCCAAGCCATAGGCTCGAGACGCAATCTTATCCACCTTACCCAAAGCATCGAAGTGTTGAGACACCTCGGGGCGGGTGGTGGGCAGATTGTCGTCGAGGACGCCCATCCCAGCTTCGACATGCTTTATCAGCCTTTGTTGATAGGCGGTGCCAGCATTGGCAACGAGTTGAGCCCGATCTTGGGTCACTATGACCTCTTTTTGAGCCCGTAGTGCATCCTTTTGAACCTTCCATTGACCCCTTTTAATCCTTGTTCGAAGTGATTGAATGTTAAGGTTATATGTGTGGGCTATTGCATCGGGTTTCATTCCCATAGTGTATAAACCTTCTATGGCTTTCCAATCAATATCTAACTTCTTGGGCACAAGCAGTATATAACCAACTGAAAGGAGAATGCAATGCGTAAGAACAAGTGGTTCGTGATTCGCAACGGATACATCGTCGGGAGATTCGAGAATCTCGAGCGGGCGGAATCCTTCTTGAAAGAGAAGGGGTGGAGTGAAGACCGAGATGATGTCTCCATAATCCGCCTTGATCGGTGAACGGTGAACAGTCCTTAACCGAGGACTCTACACCCTTCATCGCTAGGTGAAGGTAAGACAAGGTAAACCCAAACAGAAAGAGGTAACCAATGAAAGAGCATACCATCGTATGCAATTCCAA
>Ga0307380_10003249_pt1 | contig 22567 bp, 20 predicted proteins | sample UN3MG_FD_202239 | JGI IMG/M metagenome (GOLD analysis project Ga0307380, IMG submission 202239) | Soil microbial communities from Risofladan, Vaasa, Finland - UN-3 | ecosystem: Environmental > Terrestrial > Soil > Coastal area > Acid sulfate soil | place: Finland: Risofladan, Vaasa | collected... | reverse complement strand
GGGAACGGCGAGGCGGCAGATACCAGACACAACGCCGTGCGCCGATCGCCGCGCCTCAACTGGATGGAGGATTGGAGTAGGTGGTCAGCCCGCTTCGCCAGCCAGAGCCAACACCTCGGCCTTGACGTCGGCGTGACGGAGGCCGCTGACCTTGAGCGCCTGGCAGGCGACGCTGCCTCTCTCACGACAGAGGGCCAACAGCAGGTGCTCGGTGCAGACCTCTTTCGATTCGAGCTGACGGGCCTGCTCGATGGCCGTGGCGACGACATTCCTGAAGTGGGGTGAGCCCGGCAGTCGGCCGAAGACCCAGGTATCCTCGAGGCTCTTTTTGATCAGCTTGTCGATCTCGATGCGGAGCTTGACCTCGGAGAGCCCGCGGTTGCTGAGCACCCTGGCACCCACGCCGGTACCCTCTCGGGCGATTCCGAGCAGGATGTGCTCGGTACCGACGTACTCCTGGTCGTACTCGCGGGCGATTTTGTTCGCCAGCTTGAAGACGGTTTCAACGCGTGGGCTCAGCTTCTCGTACATCGCTCGATGCACCGCCGCCGGGTTCTTCGCCCTCCAACAAGGAGGGTTGGGACTCCCGGGGCATTGCAGAAACCTCGGCGGCACGACCGGGCGAAGGCGCCTGGGCCTGCTCACCGAGCCGGTCCTGAACTACATCATACCCGAGCGAGACCAGGGCAACAAGGATGGTGACCAACAGGGTAATCTTCAGGATCTTCAGCCGGTTGGCCACCTCACGGTCGCGCCATTCGCCCAGGCGGTGGTCGATTTCGTCCAGCTTGCGATCGATGCGGGTCTCGATCTCGTCCATTTTTTCTCGGACGTAATCGTCGGCCGCCCCCCTGATCTTGCGGGCGATGCCACCGACCACCCCTTCGTCCTTGATTTCTTCCCGGAGCGAATGCGACTCGTCCTCGGGTAGGAAGCGGTATTCCTGCGACGATTCCCTGGCGATGACCCGGCTGATCACGGCGGCCGCGATGCCCCGCCTGGCCCGGCGAAGCTTCGCCCGGAAGCCCTCGACCTTCTTGAGCCGGCGTTCGAGCTCGGCCCGCGGCTCGCCGGTGCACATGTCCAGACCACGCAGCCGGGCCAGAACGCCCAGACCGCGATCGCTCAGGCCGTCGAACTGGGCGCGGTGTACCTTGGCGATCTGCCGGGCGAGCACGTCTTTACCGGCCGTCCGCCGCACCGGACAACGGGCCCAGACCACCACGTCGAGCATCGCCGCCCGGTCCAGCTCCAACAGCAGTTCCTGGCGCTGACGGATGAGCCGGAGCAGCTCACCCCGCCCGGCATGCACGTCCAGGTCGAGCCCCAGGTCCCGACCGTAGGCCAACAGCTCGTCGTCGGGCAGGTCGGTGAGTGAAGGCGGTTGGGACCGCGATTCAGCCTGTCCGCTCATTGGAGCACCCGCCGGCTCGCAAGCCGCACTCATTCGGTAGAGCCCGCCCCGGGATCGGATCACCTCTGCGGTGGGCCCGGCATGCTAGTGCCAATGGAGCCGGATCAGCCAGCCCAGGACGAGCACCAACAGAGCGATGTGCAACAGGTCCAGGGCGAACCGGCTGATCCGCACCCGCAAGACCTGGAGCACCAGATAGCGCCGGGCCATGGCTTCCAGCCGAGGCGCCGACCGCGTGGCCAACTGAAATCGCCAGACGAAGTTGACCAGGCGCACGGTCGCGTAAGAGCCGCCGATAACGGCCAGCAATTGACGGTACAGCTCGAAGAGGTCACTCCCGCGCATGGGGACACAGCTCCGCCTCGCCGGGCCAACCGGCGGCATCGCCTATAGCACGGCTGCAGTTTTCCCGCAAGAACCCGAGGTTCGGGCAGCGACAGGCGCGGGCGGGTCGGCTAGACGGCACAGTGCGCTGGGTCAGGGAGTGACGCGACGGCGTGTGCGTCGGGCACGCCGCATTTCGTCGGCCCGGAGCGTTCGACCCACTCGAGGAAGGCGTTCACGATCGCCGGATCGAACTGAGTTTCGGCGCCCTCGCGGATCCGGGCGACGGCCTGGTTGTGAGGCAACGGCGGACGGTAGGGTCGTTGCGAAATCATGGCAACATACGCGTCGGCCACGGCGATGATTCTGCTCTCGATGGGGATGGCGCAGCCGGACAAACCGTCGGGATAGCCTCCGCCGTCGTAGTGTTCGTGGTGGTGACGGACGATGGTGGCCAACCGGTTCATGTCGGCGACGCCGTCGATGATCTCCGCCCCGATGCGGCAATGGTCCTGCACCAGTCTCCACTCCCCGTCGCGCAGGCGGCCCCGTCTTTTGAACAGACGCTCGGGCAGCCCGATCTGACCGACATCGTGGACCAGGCCGGCGATCCGGAGCAGTTGAAGCTCCTCGGCGTCCTGCTGGCCCATCGCCCTGGCCAGTGCCACGGTGATGGCGCTGACCCGCTCGCAGTGATCGCGTTTGTAGGGATCGCTGGCGTGCACGGCCTTGGACAGACCTTCAATCATACTACACAGGCGATTGGTCAGCCGTTCGTAGGCGTCGCAGTTCCTCAGGGCGGTGGCCCCGATCGCGGCCAGGGCAGACAAGACGGTCCGCTGGCGGGCCGGGAGTTGCAGGTCGGGGGGCAGGCCGACGGCTTCGATGACACCGACGACCTCGCCATAGGCGGCCAGCGGCAGCAGCACGACCGTGGTCTCGAAACTCCCGCGGCAGTCCTTGACCAGGACCGGCTCGAGGCACCGTTCCGGGGCGAAGGGACTGGAAGAGTGCAGCGCCTCGACCCAGGCCTGGAGCTCGTCGGAGGCCGATATCGCGCCGCCGTCGGAACACCCGGACCAGGCCATGGGCAGCAGTTCGTCCCCTTTTGGGCCTCGCATGAACAAGCCCACGGTGCGGGCCTGCAGGACGGTGGCCACTTGCTGCACCGTGTCATGGGCCACGCGGTGCTTGTCGGGAATCACCTGCAGGACCGAGAACGTGGAACCCATCAGGGCCAGCGTGTCGCGGTCCATGGGGGCGCCTTCTGCTTCATTCGGGTCAGCGGCCGCCTCTGTGGGGCGCTGGTCTTGTGGCTCGGCGGCCTGGGCGGCGGGCGGGTCCGAGCGAACCGCGTGGGCGGCCACCACCATATCGCGTCCCAGCCGCTTGGCCTCATACATGGCCAGGTCGGACTGACTGATCAGGGCTTCGGCGTCGGCCACCCCACACTCGTGCAGCTCGGCCACACCGAAGCTGGCGGTGACGCGGATGGTATGGTCCTCGTAGATGAATTGATCGCAGCGCAGGGCGTCGCGAAGCTGCCGAGCGATCTTCATCGCCTGGCTCAACCGGGTCCCGGGCAGGATGATGGCGAACTCCTCCCCGCCGAATCGGGCGACGCTGTCCGACTGGCGCACCAGGCTGGCCAGACGATCCGCCGTGCGGCGCAGCGCCACGTCCCCCGCGTTGTGGCCATAGGTGTCGTTCAGCAGCTTGAAGTGGTCCAGGTCCAACATGACCAGCGACAGGGGCCAGTCCGTGCGGTTGGCGAAGGCGGCCTCGCGAGTAAGCGTGTCGATGAACGGGCGTCGGTTCAGAAGACCGGTCAGCGCATCGCGCGAGGCGTCTTCGCTCAGGCGGGCCCGCTCGCTGCGCAAGGTTGCGGCGACATCGGACAGTTCGGCCGCACAGTCGCACAACTCCTCGAGAGCGAAGGCTCGTTGGGAGCCCTCTTTCTCCGGCGTGGCCAGTTGGCGGATGGCCGAACGCAGACGCCCCAAGTCGCTCCGCATCCGCAGGCGCAGCACGATCGACAGGACCACCGCAAAGACCAGGATGGCGGCGATCAGGGGAATCCAGACCCACACCCAGGTCTCGACGCTCAGGCCCAGTGGCGCGATCGGGTTTACGTCAGCCGCAGAAGCGTTGCTTGCGCGCCAGCTCATCTGCCACAGGATGCTGGCCGTCGTGGCCAGGATGAAGCACGCACAACACAGGGAGATTGCCTTTCGGAAGCTGGTCATGTCGATCCCCAGAAGACTCCCGCTACCTTCATGCGGTCCGGACCGTGGTCCTCCCCATACCCTCGACGCCGCTTGGTCGGCCCACCTGGTCTTCCCCCAGGCGTGAGGTAAAGCGTACTCCGCAGCAATAGCCCCTGCCCTGGTCCTGCTGACGACACCAGGCCACAACGCTTTCGAGCCAGATCGGCCGGCCGGCGCACTTCACCAGGACGTGCAGCACTTCTCCGCGGAAAAGCGGATGGTCGCTGTGCAGGCCCATTCCGAAGCGCGACAGATCCCGAACAAGGCACTCGAACCTGTCCGGCGCCGAGGTCACACCTTCCAGGCGTCCGGAATACACACAGACCGTCCGAACGTCCCCGTTGAAGACCGTCCGCGGCGGACGACAGCGCATGACGGCCCTGCGCGCATCCGAGGGGCGGTGTTCGTGCTCGGGGGCCAGTTCATCCTCGGCGTGCTCGCCTCCCCGCACGGCCCACTCATCGGGCGGGCGGATGCCTCGCTCCTCGAACAGATCCCTCCAACAGGCCAGCAGCTCGGGATCGAACTGCCGACCGGCCAGCGCGTTGAGCACGCGGTTCGTTTCCAGCGGGGTGAGCGAGGCCCGATAGGCCCGTGGGCCGGTGATGGCGTGGAACGAATCCACCAGAGTCAGGATTTTGGTGCTCGCGTCGAGTTCGTCACCTTTCAGGCCCAGCGGGTAGCCACGCCCGTCCATACGCTCGTGGTGTTGAATGATCATCTTGCAGACGCCCGGCGTCGCCTGCGGGTGATCTCGCAGCAGGCGGACCGCTTCGATGGGGTGCTGCTGGACGAGCATGATCTCCTCGGGAGACAGCCTGCCTGGTTTGTTGAGTATCGCCGGATCGATGGCCAGCTTGCCGATGTCGTGCAGCATCCCGGCCAGGCCCAGGTCGCGCAGGGCTTCGTGATCCTCGCCCAGCACCCTGGCCCCCAGCATGATCGCCAGCATGGACACGATGACCATGTGGCCGGCGGTCGAACGATGATGGGACGACATGTAGGCCAGGTAGGGGGCCACCGACGGGTCGGCCAGGACACACTGGACGATCTCGTCGACAAACTCGGTGGTTCGTTCGAGACTGACACTTTCCTTCGGGTCCCGAATCAGGTCCTGGGCGATGGACTGCCCCACCTGGTGGACGATCTCGGCCTTGGCAACCGGTTCGAGAGCGCTGTGCTGCAACACGTCCTCGAGATGCTTCTCGAGGTATGCCTCGTGGTCGTGCAGCACGTCGGTCCGGACGAAGAGCGTCGATACACCATGCTCGCGCAACCGCTGGTAATCCGGTCTGGCCAGGCCGGTCCCCGCCTGGCGATACAACACCGCCTCGCCCTGCGCCGCCCTCGGCAGGTACACGGCGAGGTCGGCGCATCCCAGGTCGGCCAGCGCCTGCGCCGTCGCCACAGTCAGTCGCGTGTAGCAGTTGTTTTTGGCCATTTCGCGTTAAGGCAACTATCCAATACGCGACCGAGAGGGGCAAACCGCGATGCAGACATAACGAACGCGGGTCGCCGGCGGTGCCACCAGGAAGGCGCGATAATCCAGCCGACCTTGTTGCGGCCGCCCGCTTCAGACCGGTCGGCGGACCGGACGACCGATAGGATCGAGCGCCGATTCATTCCGGCAGCAAGTTTCGGCGGGCGACGGGTGAGTCCACTTCAAGACGAATCGGCCTCTGCTCGAAGGTCCGATGAACCCGGCCGACGAGCAACCAGGGCACCGCCTGATGCGGCGGAGCTGCCGTGGGCCTTTTCTCTCGTGAAGGAGAGACCGGGCCGTGGCCGATAACACAGGGGAACATGTACGTCCTCGCCGTCATTCTGGCTCGGGCGGGCAGCAGGGGACTGCCCGAGAAGTGCATTCGGCCACTGTTGGGCCGCCCGCTGATCGACTACACGTTCGATCACGCCCTGGCGGCCGGGACGGTGGACTCGATCGTGCTGACCACCGACTCGGAGCCGGCCCAGCGGATCGCCCGGGGCCGAGGCATCCGCGTGGTGGATCGGCCGGCCGAGCTGGCCAGCGACACCGCGACGGTGGACGCGGCGGCCCGTCACGCAGTGCGTGCATTCGAAGCATCGACCCAGCAGACAGTGGATATCGTCGTGCTTCTGTACGGGAACATCCCCGTGCGGGCTGAGGGAATGATCGATCGCGCGGTGCGGCAACTGATCGAGAGCGGGGCCGACTCCGTCCGGAGCGTCGCGCCGGTCAGCAAGCAGCATCCGGACTGGGTGCATCGGCTGGACGGCGATCGCATGAACCAGTATCGGCCGAACAGCATCTACCGCCGTCAGGATCTCGATCCGCTTTACTACCACGACGGAGCGGTGGCGGTGGTAAGACGAGCGGCCCTGATGGCCGCCCCCCGTTGGGAAGGTGATTTCCAGGGCTTCCTGGGTGAGGATCGCCGGGCACTGGTGCAGGGACCCGAGGACGCCGTGGACATCGACGGGCCGGTGGATCTTCACCTGGCGGAGGCGATCCTGCGGGCCCGGGGCAAATCGGAACCGTCGCAACGGTCAACCGACGTAACTCTACCGGACATTACGATCGGCCGGGCCACCATCGGCGCCGGTCACCCGGTCTACGTGATCGCCGAGGCGGGCGTGAATCACAACGGTTCGCGCGACGCGGCGCTGGAGATGGTGGACGCGGCCGCCGCCGCCGGGGCGAACGCCGTCAAGTTCCAGATGTTCCGGGCCGACACGCTGGTCACACCCGACGCCGTCAGCGCAGGCTATCAGCAGAAGGGCACCGGGCATCGGACACAGCGCGACCTGCTGCGTGGGCTGGAACTGGAGGCCGACGACTTCGCGGCCATCCAGCGACGTTGCGCACAGCAGGGCGTGGAGTTTCTGGCCACGCCGTTCGCCCTGCCCGACTTGGAGGCGCTGGTCGAGCTTGGCGTGCGAGCCGTCAAGCTGGCCTCGACCGATCTGGACAACGTGCCGCTGGTGCGGGCCGCGGCCGACACGGGACTGCCATTGATCGTTTCGACCGGCGCTGCGGACGCGGTTGAGATCGACGCGGCCGTGCGACGTCTGGAGGAGTGGAACGCGGCTGAGCGAACGATCCTGTTGCACTGCGTGAGCAGCTACCCGACGCAATGGAACCAGGCCAACCTGCGGGCGATCGGCGCGTTGACCCGGCGCTGCGGGCGGCACGCGGGTTACAGCGACCACACCACGTCGGAGACGATTGGCGGATTGGCGGTCGCGGCCGGCGCCCAAGTGTTGGAGAAACATTTCATGCTGGACCGCCGAGCCGGTGGGCCCGACCAAGCCACGTCGCTCGAACCCGATCAGTTGGCCCGGTACATCCGGGGGGCTCGTCAGGCCGAGGAGGCGCTGGGCAGCGGTCACCTGGACGCGATCGAAGCGGAGAACGAGGTGCGGCGTGTGGCGCGCAAGAGCGTGGTGGCCGCTTGCGATATCCCCGCCGGAGCGGTTCTGACCGCCGAGATGGTGACGGCGAAGCGTCCCGGCGGCGGGCTGCCGCCCAGCGAGATCGATGGCCTGATCGGCAAGTGCGCGGCCGTGGCCATTCCGGCCGACACACAACTGACCTGGGAGGCGGTCCGGTGAAGCCGTCGCAACGTCGGGACCGACGCCGGCGCGTGGCCGTGGTCACCGGGACGCGGGCCGAGTACGGCGTACTGCACTCGACGATGACGGCCATTCGGCGTCACCGGCGGCTGGAGCTGCAACTCGTCGTCACGGGGATGCACCTGCTCAGGAAGTTCGGACACACCATCGACCAGGTCAAAGCCGACGGCTGGCGGATCGACGCCCGGGTTCCGATGCAGACCGGCCGGGGTGACCACCTCGATCAAGCGGTGGGGCTGTCGCGCGGCGTCGCCGGTATGGCTCGCTATTTCGAGCGGGCCGGCACGGACGTCGTGGTGGTTCTGGGCGACCGGATCGAAGCGATGGCCGGCGCGTTAGCGGCCGTGGCCACCGGACGAATCTGCGCCCACATTCACGGCGGCGACGTGGCCCTGGGGGATCTGGACGAGGGCCTGCGTCACGCGATCACCAAGCTAGCCCACGTCCACCTGGCCGCGACGCGGCAGGCGGCTCGCAGGATCATCCGCATGGGCGAACGCCCGGGATTCGTGCACACCGTCGGCGCCCCCGGCCTGGACCGGCTGTTGGAGATCGTCGGGCGCCAGCCGCGTCGCAAGCCCGTCCGAAAGGATGGCGAGGCCCGTGCCCTGGTGCTGCAACATCCTTCCGGTCGATCGGCCGAGCGCGAGCGCCGGACCATGTCGGTTATCCTCCGTGCGGTGGATGACACCGGTCTGACACCGACGATCATCTACCCCAACAGCGATCGGGGGCATACTGGGATCATCGCCGCGATCGAGGCCGCCCGGCGTCGCGACCGCGGCGGGCGCCTGCGGATCGAGCGGAGCCTGGCACGGGACGCGTATCTTCGGCTGCTGGGCGACGTGCGCGTGCTGGTGGGCAACTCCTCGAGCGGCATCATCGAAGCCGCTTCCGCCGGCACTGCGGTGGTCAACGTGGGTGACCGGGAACAAGGGAGGCAGCGCAGCGGACGCTCGGTCATCGACTGCGACGAAACGTACCAGGCGGTTCGGGCGGCCATCAGGACGGCGCTGCGACGACGACCCCGCCCTGGAGCGCCCACCGTTTACGGAGACGGCCGCGCCGGGCGACGGATCGCCGACATTCTGGCAACCACCCCGCTCGACGAGTCCGTGCGGCGCAAACAGATCACCTACTGAGGTCGGGGGTCAGGCCCTCCTCGGCCTGACAGGCGTGCACGGCAGGTCTTGGAGGTCCTAGTCGTAGTGGGAAAGCAGGTCGGACTGGCCCAGCACGTCGTACTTCTTGGATCGCAACACGTTAGCCGCCATGTCTGGGTTGTCGGCCTGCAGGGCGATGGCCGGTCGTCCCTGCGGACGCACCAGCAGGGGGTAGGTGTAGTTGACGTTGACCTCCCCGGCCATCAAGGCCGTCCAGGTTCCCAAGAGGGCCCGTTTGCCGGGAGGGAGGCTCACCACTAGTAGCTCGGTCTCGCTGACGGCGAAGCCGCTGTCACTGAACCGCCTGTGGGCCTCGTCCGGGTCGTCCACGATCATGCGGATTACGGCGCAATCCAAGGAGTTGACCACGGAGATGCCCAGAATGTGGATGTCGGTTTCCTCGAGCAGACGGGTCAACTGCAGCAATTGGCCGACCCGGTTCTCGATGAAGACCGAGAGTTGCCGGACCGTCGGCGAATCGTGGGCTTCGGCGGTTCCGAACGGTTCGAGCGACATGTTCCACTACTCTATCGGTTGGCGATTCGGCGGGCAACAAAAACCTTGCCCCGGTCCCTCCCAAGTGGATCAGGTGCCATTTTCGCAGCGGGGCGGCCTGTCAGGATGGCAGTTGCTGCCGTTCTGACCGAGGGGCTGCCGATCTCAACCTATTCTTTGAAATGATTTTACGCGTTTTCCGCCCGCGGGGCAAGTGTGGCACCGGCCGTGCAATGAGCCGGCAGAGGGGACGGTGCGCCGAGTGGTCCGGGCACGACCCCATGCCAAGGAGAATCGAGGATGTCCAAGATCATCGGAATCGACCTGGGAACCACCAACTCGTGCGTGGCGGTCATGGAGGGGGACACGCCCAAGGTGCTGACTAATGCCCAGGGGTCCCGCCTGACGCCATCGGTGGTGGCCATCACCGACAAGGGCGACCGGCTGGTCGGCCAGATCGCGCGCAACCAGCAGGTGACCAACCCGCAGAACACGATCTTCTCGATCAAGCGGTTCATGGGTCGGCGACATAACGAGGTCAGCTCCGAGGAGAAGCTGGTGCCCTACAAGGTGGTGGGCGGGCCGGAGGAGTTGGTCAAGGTCGATGCCCGGGGCAAGACCTACGCCCCGCCGCAGATCTCGGCCATGGTTCTGCAGGACCTCAAGAAGACCGCGGAGGATTACCTGGGCGAGAAGGTCGAGCGGGCGGTGATCACCGTTCCGGCCTACTTCAACGACTCCCAGCGTAAGGCCACCAAGGAAGCGGGCGAGATCGCCGGGCTGAAGGTCGAGCGGATCATCAACGAGCCGACCGCGGCCGCACTGGCCTACGGGCTGGACAAGAAAAAGGAAGAGCGTATTGCGGTGTTCGACCTCGGCGGCGGGACGTTCGACATCTCCATTCTCGAGATCGACCCGGAGATCGGCACGTTCGAGGTCAAGAGCACCAGCGGCGACGGGCACCTCGGCGGCGACGACTACGACGAGGAGCTGATCAAATTCGTGGCCGAGGAGTTCCGCAAGAAGGAGGGCATCGACCTGAAAAAGGACCCGATGGCCCTGCAGCGCCTCAAGGAGGCATGCGAGAAGGCCAAGTGCGAACTCTCCACCACGATGGAAACCACGATCAACCTGCCGTTCATCACCGCCAGCCACGAGGGGCCCAAGCACCTGCAGGTGAGCATCACTCGCACCAAGTTCGAGCAGCTCAGCGAGCCGCTGACCGAACGCTGCCGCGGGCCGGTCCTGGAGACGCTGCGGGCCGCCAACTTCTCGCCCTCCGACATCGACGAGGTCGTGCTGGTCGGCGGCTCGACGCGGATGCCGGCCGTCCAGAAACTGGCCAAGGAGATCTTCGGCAAGGAACCCAACAGGAGCATCAACCCCGACGAGGTGGTGGCCGTCGGCGCCGCCATTCAGGGCGGGGTGCTGTCCGGCGACCTGAAGGAGATGGCCCTGCTCGATGTCACGCCGCTGACACTCGGCGTCGAGACGCTGGGCGGCAAGATGACCCCGCTGATCCAGGCCAATACCACCATCCCCACCGCCAAGACCGAGACCTTCTCGACGGCCGACGACGGGCAGACCGAGGTGACCATCCACGTGCTGCAGGGCAACCGCCCGTTGGCCGCGAGCAACCGCACGCTGGGCCGGTTCAATCTGGCCGGCATCCCGCCGGCACCGCGCGGCATGCCGCAGATCGAGGTCACCTTCGACATCGACGCCAACGGGATCCTGAACGTCAACGCCAAAGACAAGGCCACCGGCAAGGAGCAGTCCATCCGCATCGAGGGCAGTTCCGGGCTGGACAAGGAAGAGATCGAGCGGATGAAGCGCGAGGCGGCCGAGCACGCCGCCGACGATACCAAGCGGGTCGAGCTGGTCGATGCCCGCAACACGGCCGAGCACCTGGCCCACGAGACCGAGAAGCAGCTCAAGGAGCACGGCGAGAAGATACCGGCCGACGAGCGTGGCCGGGTCGAGCAGGCCGTCTCGCACCTGCGCGAGGTAGCCAAGGGTGACGACGCCGACGCGATCAAGAAGGCCACCGAGGCCCTGACCGAGGCGTCGCAGACGATCGGCAAGATCATTTACGAGGAAGCCGCCAAGCAGGCCGCCGCCCAAGCGGGAGCGCCCGGCCCGGGAGCCGCGGGCCCAGGCGCCGCGCCCGGTGCAGGCGCGCCGTCCGATGAGGGCCAAGAAGGCGGCTCAGCCGACCAGCCCCCCAAGGGCGACGACGTAATCGACGCCGACTTCGAGGTGAAGGAGAGTAAGTAGAGTGTGGCACCGAGTTGTATCCGGTGCGATGTTTGGAACCGACCGGATGGGCGCGCAGCGTCCGTCAGCGATGCCGCTGTGGAAGGCCGCAGGATTATGCGAAACCTTCGCGAGAATCATGCAGGATATCCTAAAAACACTGATGGAAATCAGAAAGAGCTGAATGTGGACTTGACATCAAACAGGATAGGCGTACAATAGAAACGAGATGAGAACTGGCAAATTCGCCTTTGCGAGATTCACGGAACCAGAGAAGAGTTTCTCTGCGCGCGTCACCATCAGACAGAATGGGCAGCTTGGTTTCAATGATGGAGCGAGAAATCAATTTGGACTTCAGAAGCGGCGGTTTGCTGTTTTGTTCTACGACGAGGAGAACCGCGCTGTCGGCATCCTGCTCACGGACGATTCGAACGAAGCTGGCGTAATCCGATTCAGCAACAACCCGCAGAACACCTATGTCGGCGCAAAAGCATTTCTGGATAGGTACGGCATTGATTATTCCAAATCCAGGCGATACGCGCTGGCGAAGGAAGGCGATTTGCTCGTTTTCGAACTGGCAAAGCCCCTCGGAAAGCAATAGGGGACCGCATCCCGTCGATTTGGCCTCGCAGGATGCGGCCCTGAGTGATGCTAGTCAAGGGTTCGCGCCCCTCGACCTTGCCCTTTTCTAGCATGTGTCAATGCTGGAATCAAGGGCGAGGGGAGATCAGGAGTTGACATGCAGAAAGGCGAAGTCCGTCTCCTCAAGGAGCTGTACAAGGAGAACGACCTGCCATCGGATCGGCTCATTGGCAACCCCGAGTTCTCCGAGGCCTTCGCGCGCGAGTTCAATCGACGCGCAGCGACGTCGTACGATACGGCGCACGTAAGGGACGAACTCATGCGGGTGCGCAAGGACAAGAAGCGCACCGGGGGGCTGCCGAGGCTCGGGCGGCGCTTTACCGGCCCGAAGTTCAACAACGGTCTGGCTGGAGAGAATGGAGTACCCACTGCAGCGCTGGGAGGCTCATCGGCTAAGCCCTCCACAAACTGACTGGCGCGGCTTGGCAGTCGCATCGCATGAGTGCCCTGTCCTCCCCGAAGCAAAAGGGGCGGCGGCGCGGGCCGGCCTCAAACCTTGGGCGAGCCCATCTCCCGCTCTTCGCCGCGCGAACGATGAGGGACACTCCCACTGCGCCGAGCGAAGCGAATGATGGGTGGGATGGTCCATTTCGACGTGTTGGAACGTGGGCGTGCGGACAACGATGGGGACGCGTGGGTCAGCTCGTTTGGGACATGGGCCACCGGCGCGCCTCGGGCTGATGGGATGTTCAAACCCCTTACGGCGCTAGTTGATGAGTGAGCCGACGCCGAAACCGCCGCGCTACGGCGTGATGTCAACGGATGTCTACGCGACCTACCGCGACGAGCGGAATCGACTGACTGACTCGGAACAGGAATACGGCAAGACCTACGACAAGTACGTCGTAACGCTCTCCGGCGGCGCAATCGCGTTATCGCTCGCATTCCTGAAGGACATCGTGGGCGACAACCCAATCACGGGGGCCCCCTGCCTGGTATGGGCTTGGGTATTCCTGGGACTGGCCATTGGCACGAGTGTAGCCGGCCTCTTTCTGGCCCCGATCTCATTTGCCCGATTTCGCGACGTGCTTGATGAACAGGCAGCGGAAGGTGGCGACAATTACTGGGCCCGCGTTCGGGCTAAGCAGCGGAAGCGAAGGCTGCCCAAGGTAATTCCCTGGCTCAACGCCCTCAGCCTCCTGACTTTTCTCGCGGGTCTTCTTCTACTAATGTGGTTCACGTATGGAAGCGTAAATGCGAAGGGAATCGGAATGAACGACAAGTTGGAGAATGACGACCCCGTCAAGGTGACGCCCCACGGCGCGACCATCTCGGGCAGTCGCGGGCCATCGATGGGCCCAGTGGAAAGGGCGGTCTCTCCGGCCCAGGATGATCGAGCGGGTACGCCGCCCCCGTTGGGGCCGGTGGATCGGGTACCTACGCCTGCGCCGCCGAGCACGCCCCCACAGCAGCCGACGAACGGGCCGTCACCGAGCAGCCCACCACCTCCGCAACCGTCGTCGAACGGCGAGTGAGGAAGGTGACACGTGGCATGGTTCGTCCCGACGTGTCGGGATGTGGCCATGCTGAAGGGCGACGATCGCGTACCCGCTGCCATCGTCAACGTCCCCGACGATCATCCGGGAGTGATTGCAGGTCGAGGGCCAGCGGGGCATGGGACGCGCCGAAGAACACGCCCGCGCTCGACCAGGGCCAATCGGTCTCCGAATCGCACAACCCCCGGCGAACCGGATTCGAGTGAATGTACTCGATCGTCTCCCAGACGTAGCGCGGTGACCACAGGTTTCGATCATACCCCCCTCCGCGCTGCCAGAAGCGCAACGATGTCTTGCCGCTTGGCTGCGTATCGGTCATCTGAGCAAGAAAGCCCGGCGCATGGCGGCGCACGTACAGGATCGCCCGCTTGGACACCGGCTGCTTCAGGCTGCTGAGGATGCGGCTGATGCTGTAGTCCTCCTCCGTCGGGTAGATCAGCAGGTGCACGTGTTCCGGCATGATGACGTACGCCCAAAGATCAAACCGATGCCGCTCCCGCGCTTGTGCGATCGCATCGACCACCCACCCGCGCGTTCGGTCTCAACTCAGAAAGGGCCGATTGCCGAAGCAGGTGAACGTCAGAGCATGAGCGTGACCTGCGGCATCGACACGCTGACAGGTCTTGCGCTTGTCTGCGGGGTCAGCTGGGTTGCGCTGCTCATCGGGCATTTGACCAAGAGTAGTCGATGAGCATGGCCACGCAAGCGTGGACCATGCCACCCAGCCAAAGAGTAGTCCATGCGCATGGCCACGCAAGCGTGGACCATGCCACCCAGCCACGCAAGCGTGGACCATGCCACCCAGCCGCAGGCGCGGCCGCGTGGCGCATTTCCATTCGACTGATGCGCGGCCAACGGGCGATTGAGACGCTCGGTCAGCGCTGGTAGGTGCCGACCAGTTCGCCTTGGGCGAGGATGTGGCCCTCCATGGCGGCCAGCAGGTGCTTCTTGTCTCGCCCGGGGCTCAGGTCCAGCGGGGCGTCCAAGGCATAGAGCTTGAAATGGTAATGGTGCACGGGGCCGCGGGGCGGAGCAGGGCCACCGTAGCCGAAGCGACCCCAGGAGTTCGTGCCCTGCATGGCACCGGCCGGCTCGGGCGGAGACTCAGTCTTGGCCACGTTCTCCGGCAGGCCCTTTGCAGTCGGAGGAATCTTGTAGATCACCCAGTGCACCCAGGGCTGGGGCGTCGGGGCGTCGGGATCGTCGCAGATCAGGGCCAGCTCTTTCGCATTCTCCGGCACGCGGGACCAGATCAGGGCCGGTGACGCGTCGCCACCGTCGCCGGTAAAACGCTGCGGCATCTTCGTGTTCAGTGCGAAGGCCGGGCTTTCAATGGTCAAGGTCATCGCGGACTCTCCTGTCGCTCCGTGTTCGGTTCCATCCTGTTCGACCTGACGCTGCTTCTGCTCCGACTGACTCTGCGGCTCGGAGGTCGAGCGCTCGCAACCGGCAACCAGGGCCGCGAGGGCAACTACGATGGCCAGACGTACCGGTAGACGAGACGACACCATCGTGAACTCCTTCCGATCTGATGGCCGTTGTCCAGGCCGTTTGAAAGGGCAAGTCGCGTCAGCCGCACCCATTTGACCGCAAGTGCGTCCGAACGACAAGAGCGCGTGTCTTGCCCGGCCGACCGGTCTTGAGCCGCTTCGATGGTGCGCCACCGAGATGGCGGTTGAAATATAAAGTATTGTAAAATAGGTGGTTAGAAATTTTCCGAGAAGTTTACTGACCAATTTAGTTGCACAGTGTCAAATATATGTGGTAAGATATTTTGGTGAGTTCGGAACGAAACAGGAGATGAAGCCATGATGAGGTTTCTGACCAATCGGCGGGCCTGGACGCTGGCTCTTCTGGCTGGGGCGGTGCCGCTGGGCACGGTCGCGACTTGTGACGGCGGGCCGGGCGGCGGATCGCTCTTCTACGATCGTATCGACAACGATCATGGCTACAACGGCGGCTCCTTCTTTGGCGGTGGCCCTTCCTACGGCTACCACGACGACGTGATCATCGTCGAGGACTACGCCTACGACGAGGTCTACTACGACGATTACTACTACGACGACTACTACTACGAAGAGGACTACTGCGACCCGCTCTTCTTCTGGGATTGCTGGTAACCGAGACCTTTGAGGGCCGGGCCCTCGCCGATGGTGGTGCACCGCCCGCCCGGGCGGGCGACCCCCACGGCCAGGGCGGCCACTGAGGGAGGACGGGCTATGTTTCGACTGCTCAAACGCACGGGGTTGATCGCCCTGCTGGCCGGCGCGGCGCCGCTGGCCACCATCGCCAACTGCAACCGCACGCCCGACGGCGGTGGCCAGGCGTACATCACCTCCAGCAACGAGAACCTGCTGGCGGACGTGATCGACCTGCTCTTCGATCACGACGATGACGACGATTAGGCCGTCGCCTCGACAGGGCATCTCTTCGGCAGATCACTCTCTGCGCGCAAAGGCACCGGTCCGGGACCGTCAGCGAGCGGGCGTGGACTGGGCTACCCCTTGGCCACCGAGCAGAGGATCTGGCAGCCCTTGACGAGCTTCTCATCGGGCAGGGCGTAGCTGATGCGGAAGTGCGTGTCGCGGGTGCTGAAGGCATTGCCGGGGATGACCAGCACGTTGTTGGCAATGGCCTTCTCGACGAAGGCCGTGCTGTTCTCGAAAGCGGGCGGGGCCTTGGGGAAGACGTAGAAACCGCCGGCGGGCCGGACGAACTCGAAGACCCCCTCCAGGGCTGACACCGCCAAGTTGCGCTTGCGGCGGTAATTGGCCACTTGCTGCGACACGTCGGTCGACAGGGCCTCGATGGCGCCGTACTGGGCCATGTGCGGGGCGCAGACGAAGGTGTACTGCTGCAGCTTGGCCATCTGGCTGACGACGGCCTCGGGGCCCGCGGCGAACCCCATCCGCCACCCGGTCATGCCGTAGCTCTTGCCGAACCCGCGCAGCAGCAGCGTCCGTTCCGGGGCATAGCTCACCGGGCTGGGCGACGGGCCGTCGTAGCACAGCAGGTTGTAGATCTCGTCGCTGACCATCAGCAGGTCGTGCTTTTCGGCCAGTTCGGCGATGGCCTGGTAGTCCCGGTCGCGAGCCATCACGCCGGTGGGATTGCCCGGGGAGTTGAGCAGAATGATCTTGGTACGTTTGGTGATGGCCGCCTCGAATCGCTCGGGGTGCCAGGTGAAGTCATCGTGGAGGTCCACGAAGACCGGCTTTCCGCCGAAGAGGTTGACCAGGTGCGGGTAGGAGACGAAGTAGGGGTCGCCGATGAGCACCTCGTCACCGGGGTTGAGGCAGGCCATGAGGGCCAGGACCAACCCTCCGGAGACACCGCTGGTGATCAGTATGGTCGGGTGCCAATCGAACTCGGCCCGGAGCTTGGCGGCGATTCCGGTCCGCAGTGCGGGCAGTCCGTGCGTGACGGTGTAGCCGTTGTTTCCCTGCTCGATCGCGGCGATCGCGGCCCGCTTGACGCCGGCGGGCGTGTCGAAATCGGGCTGGCCCATGGACATGTCGATGGGGTCGGTCATGCTGGCCGCCAAGTCGAAGATCCGGCGGATTCCCGAGGAACCGATGGTGGTGATCTTCTGGGCGACGAACTGTTTGCCGATCATGGCTACCTCGCTTTGTGGGGCGTGACCGGTCCGCGCGACCGGCGTCGATCAGCGTGTTGTAGCACAATGACGGAAAAACCGCTGCGCCTCGCGGCCGCAGCGGCTTTGTGGAACGTTCCCGGCGCCGGATGGCACTAGGAAGCGCTGGTGTCCTTCCCTTTTGTGACGGTCGCCTCGGTCTCCTCAGCCTTCTTGGCCGCCGCTTTATCCTTCGCTCCGGCCGAAGTCTTGCGATGGGCGACCTTGGGCAGACCGAAGGGCTCCGTGTCCTCGGTCCAGCGATCCTCTTCCTGGAGCGTCTCGATCCGCTCCGCCCGGGTCAGCACGTTGCGGTGCCGCTCGAGGGCGCTCTTGCTCTTGAGGGACTTGTCCAGCGACATTCCGTTCGACTCCTTACCAATCGTCGGCGGTCAGCTTCTTGAAGTACCCTTCCAGTCGGTAGCGACCACCGGCCTCCAGATACGCTTTGCCGAACTCGCGGATCCGGGCCAGGTAATCGTTGGCCAACCGCTCCTGGACGGGGTCGCCCAGGTTGAAGCCCTGCGTTGCGATCAAACGATACCGCCAATCGCCCTTCAGTTCCACTACGGCGGTCTCGATTCCGCTGTCGGCCAGGTACCGCCGGGCCTTTTCGACGTCCGCCGCCGCGTCGGGCCGGAAATCCTGCACTACGACGTAGTTGTACCCGCGGACCCATACGGCGTCGTTATCGGTCCCTGGCTCGTCGTCCGTCACACCCGGGTCGAAGGACTCGCCACCCCGGCGGACGATCGGCGAGTCGCCCAGCCCCTCAAAGAGGTTCTCGGCGGGCGGCTGGGCTCGGGCGGCCTTGATGTCGTCCATCACGGCTGCCTGGGTGTCCAGCCTGGCGGCCTGATACCCCCTGCGTTCCCCGCGGGCCGTGCCCACACGAAGACCCGCGGCGTAGGCGGCCACCAGCAGCAAGGCCAGCCCGAAGATGGCCACCGCCATCGCCTGGCTGGTGAACGAGAGGCGCACCTGCCCGCCGGTGATCTCGAACCACGGCCGCGGCCTGTCCTCGCCGGTCGCCGGGTCAGCGGTCGGCTGAGCGGCGGAGCCTCGCCCGGTCGCACCCAGGCCCTTGCGGCTGCCGGCAGGCTGCCCGCCGGGCACTGGCGACCCCGATTCCTTGTCAGGAGGGCGAGAATCCTTGGCCTTGTCCTGAAACCCGGGGGACCGCATGATCTCGAACAGAGCCGGCCCATCCTTTGGCTTGGGCATGTCTTGGCCTCCGTGCCGCCGCGGTCGGGGACTCCTGGGGGTCATTCAGGCAGGATAGCCGAAATGGGGCCGATTTCAAGACCGCCCCGGCAGCAACCGCACCCGGCGATCCCGGACGGGGCTGGTCCACGGCCAGGGATGCATCTGGTGGCAATTCGCGACCCAATTATACTGGCGGCCCCGTAGCGGTGTCTAACGGGACGAGAAGCACAAAACCCACGTTTGACGACGGTGCACACGGGAGAATCTCCATGAAGTCATCCAGCGTCGTGTTGTCGCTCCTGGCGATCGGGTTGTTCATCACCGCAGGCGTCGGCTGTGGCGGCGGGGGTGGAGGCGGCGGTGGTGGCGGCGCCCCGACGACCGGCGACGGAAACGTGAACGACAATGCCGACGGGACGACCGACGGAGGGGGCGATGACGGGCTCGACGGCGACGGCGGGGACACGGGAGGATCGGACTCGGACGGCACCTACGGTTGCGCGGGCGAGCCGCCGACGACGCTGGGGGCCAACGGCAACCCTCGTTATGCGGCCATCCCCTCGCCACCGGTGCCACGGGTGATCCGGGAGGCGGAACGTCCGGCGCAGAAGGACCTGTCCGGCTTCGTGCCGACTCCGTGCAACCAGGGCCCGTTGAACTCCTGTGTCGCCTGGTCCGGCGCGTACGGGCTGATGACCTACCTGGCCGCGACCAACATCGACGGATGGGTGGACCTGGACCGCACCGATCGCCACTTCAGCCCCACGTTCGTCTTCAACCAGGTCAACGCCTTCCGACAGGGGCGGTCCGAATCGAGCAGTTGCCTCCAGGCCGGAACCTTCCTGTCGGACCTGTTCGTCCTGCTGCGCGACACGGGGTGCGTCACCTGGGCCGAGCTGCCCTACACGGTTGAGGACTGCCAGACGCAACCGAGTCAGAGCATCCAAGACGGGGCGTCGAATTACCGCATCGCGTACTTCCGGCAGACCGAGCGGGACGTGGCTACGATCCAGAGCTATCTCAACGAGGACATTCCCGTTGTGGTCGTGCTGAAGATCGGCGAGGCGTTCTTCGGCCTGGGCCCGGGCGACGTGTATGCCACGGTGGAGACGGACGGCTTCGCCCATGCCATGCTCGCGGTCGGCTACGACAACAACGTCGGGAACGCCGGGGCGATCAAGATCATGAACTCCTGGGGCACGGAGTGGGGCGACGGGGGCTTCGCGTTCGTTTCGTACAACACCTGGGAACAGTCCAACGTCGAGGCCTACGTAGTCGGCAAGGAACTGATCACACCCCTGACCACGCCCACCAGCCTCGCCCCGGGCAAGGCGGCGGTGGCCGCTCAAGCCGGCGACCCGAGCGCCGTGGTCAACCCGCTGCTCGACGCCGACGGCGACGGGTTCCCCGACTCACTCGAGGCGGAGTTCGGGTTCGATCCCGACGTCCCGGACGACAATCCCGACTTCGTCGAGTTCCCGGACGCGGACGGTGACGGCTGGCCCGACAGCTCGGAGGAGGTCTACGGCACCGATCCCCAGTTGGCCGACGACTTCCCCTTCAATTTCGCGTACGAGTATCCGGAAGGTTTCTTCGAGGAGGAGCCGGACGACGGCGGCACCGGTCGCTTCGCCCTTGACGTCGTCAAGCTCGACGTTGCCGCCACCACGAGTCGCGGGCCGGCCGTGGGCGACGGCGTCCTGGCCTTCAACACCTTGGACGGCACGGCGCTGGCCTGGCTTCGGGCGGGTGAGACAACAGTCGGTCAGGTGCCGACTCCACAGGGCATGGCCCCCGACGATCGGGCGTTCGCCTTCACAGGAACCAAGCTCGTGATACGCGATCGGCTGGGCGGCAGCCTGTACGTGTTCGATACGGCGATCGAGCAGGTGGCGCCGCTGCCGGCCGAGTCGATCGATCTGGGCGCTGCGGGCAGCCCGAATATCTGGGCGACGGACGGCGGTTTCGTGGCCACCATCAATGCGGCCACAACTACGCAGGACGGGGCCGGAAAGCGGCTCAAGCTGGTGGATCTAAACGGCCCCGGCGGGCTGAGGATCGCGCCGTTCGAAGTCGATCCAGTTGAGGAGCCCGATCGGATCGCCCTGGACGCCGCGGCCGGCCGGATTGTGGTTCACGGCGGCCAGACGCTCTACGTCTACGACACCAACGCACCCAGTGGCGCTCCCGCAACGTTCGCGGTTGGCCCCATCGAGGACACAGCGGGTTGGGGCACGTTTCTGCGGGTCTCGGGGGACGTCGTGGCCTTCTACGACCAGGATGCGAACTTCACGGTGCTCATGCTCAACCTTGCCACCGGAGCGCTCGAGCGCCCGGCCCGTAACCCGGCGCGCCCGGGCCGCGGGCTGGCACTGGAGGGAACCCGGTTCGCCTACTTCACCGTACAGAACGCGGACGATGGCTCTACCACTGCCCAGGTGAACCGGGCGTTGGTCGGCAACGTCGGCGACCTGATCGGCCTGGTCGATCCGGCCGGCGATTTCGTCAACGGGCGGGACAAGTTCGACGGTCGCGTCGGCTTCGGCGCGACGGTGAGCATCTCGCCCGACGGACGTTTCGTCTTCGTCGGGGGCGAAACCGCCGTGGGGGTCAATCTCGATGAGCGGCTTTACCTCAGCATCGATGGCGGCGACTTCCTAGCCATCGGCGACCCGGACGATCCGCAGAACGCTTTGCGAGCGGCGGGCGTTGCGGTGGGCAACAACCTGGTGGCCTTTCTGATCCCGGCGGACCTGAGCAGCGGCTTCGGTTCCGGCGTTTCTGTGGGCTACGCGACACTGCCACGCCCGAACGACGGGAAAGGCCTGTGACGGGACGGCGCATCCTCGATTGGGGCGCCTATCAGCGCCCCAGCCACGGTGCTACCTCCCCTGGGCGACGCCAGACCTGGATCTTCCTGAATCTGAGAGAGGTTCGGTTTGACGGCGCCCCCGAGGCGTGGCATACTTCCGCCCCGAACTCGGGCCGCGTTGGCGCCGACAACGACGCGATTCAAAACTGAAAGCAAAACGAGAGGAGGACCTGTTTATGAGAACGATCACTAGTGTCTTTGCATTGGCCGCGATGGCACTGTTCGTTGCGGGCCTGACGGGATGCGCCACCGGTGGCGGTGGCGGAGGAGGAGGAGGGGATGCGGCCCCCGGCGGGGCCGGTGGTGCCTGCCTCGAGGATGGATCGTGCAACGCAGGCCTGGCCTGCAACGTCGACCTCAACATCTGCCTGGCCGAAGGCGGCGGCGAGGGCGAGGGTGAAGGCGAAGGAGAGGGAGAAGGCGAAGGTGAGGGCGAAGGCGAAGGAGAGGGCGAGGGCGAAGGTGAGGGTGAAGGTGAAGGGGAAGGTGAGGGTGAAGGCGAGGGCGAGTTCCTCATCAAGACTCACATCATCATGGACGACAACCTGTCGATCATGCGGCCCAAGGCCGGCGACGATTTGATCGTCTGGGGAGACGAAGACGGCGTGTACTACATCGTCCCCTCCGAGACGGACAGCACGACTGCCGTGGCGAACGAGGTGCCCGAGGGTGCCCGTTATGCGTGGAACCACTTCGCGGTGGCCGGCAAGAAGATCCTCATGGTCTCCGACCTCGGCGAGATACGGATCTACCATACGGTCACGGGAGAATCTCGCGACTTCGGAGCCGGCGATGGAATCGTGCTGGACAACACGCAGCTGACTACAGACACCTTGCCGGGCTTGACGCAAGCATCCGGCGATCTGTTCGTTACCGTCAACGACAGCTTCACGATCACCGACGACGCAACCGTGAAGGTCATCGACGTGGCTGGCGACGACCCGGCCGGCTGGACAATCATACCCTTCCCAAACCCGTCCGATGCGTTTGGACCCATCGAGGAGTTCGACCAGGTGGCCGTGGACGCCGGGACGCGCCGGGTGCTGGGCGTGGCCAACAACGACGTGTACGTGTGGGACATTGACGATCCCGAGGCCGACCCGACCTTCATCGACCTGGGCCTCAACACCGGGCTGGGCGGCGTCAACGATCGGGCCCAGTTGCAGTTTGAAGGGGATTACATCCT